>Ga0209187_1000148_pt1 | contig 151543 bp, 96 predicted proteins | sample BantaG_FD_187430 | JGI IMG/M metagenome (GOLD analysis project Ga0209187, IMG submission 187430) | Marine algal microbial communities from Bantry Bay, Ireland - BantryBay_4 metaG (SPAdes) (version 2) | ecosystem: Host-associated > Algae > Red algae > Unclassified | place: Bantry Bay, Ireland...
TTTAACTAAATAATTAAATAGGTAAGTTAAATCGTTTTTTTTTTTTTGTATTCGCCTGATGTGTTATATCTTTATGATGAGCAAGAGAAATAGAACAACCCCTCTCCTCTCTTGCCCACAGCTATTATAATTATACAATGGACTTTATAGCCTAGCAGCTTGTCCATAAAAGAAACGATGTGTTCTCCGCAAAGGAGGAGGCAATAGATAATGTATGTATCTAGAAAAGTCTGGATGCACCAAACCCATACTGATTCTATCAAAAGAGGCCCACACGACCGATGTGACGGCAGCAGACCTCCTATCCTCCGCTAAAAGGATTCTGCAAATATAGGTCTCATTTTGTAAGAATTAGTATGAAAAAAATTGATGTCCTAACGGACATTATTTTATTCACTTAATTATCCGAGATGAAAAATTTATTATTTCTAACGATATTTTTATGCTTATTGATATGGTCTTGTAAAGATGATATCGATACTACTACACCAAACTCAGTGCAGGTGTCACTTGAAGATATTCCACTTTCTTTAAGAGAAGTGACTGATTGTGGTACCATTCCTGAACTATGCCCATCACCATGGGATATTTACGAACCGTCCGGTCCAATAACAGGAGGACCAGGAGGACCAAGAGGACCAAGAAGCGCTTGAAATTGTAAACTGTCTTGATGCTGATTATGAATATGCTGGATTTTTCGGTTTTCAAGATTATAGAGAACATAATAAATATTTTACTGGGGAACCTTTCGATAAAGTGGATCTAGGTGTACAAGTTCATCATTTAATCGAGCAAAGATTCGGGGATCCAATCAAGGCTCCATTAGCACACGCTGATGTAGTGGCATGGCAAGGCAGTTGTGCAAGTAATTGCGGAGACTGGACTAGTCTTGTACTAACTATCGAAGAACATAAAATGTATACGGATTTGTGGAAAGAAAAGATCGGTTATAATACTTTTCCACCTGGCAACCTAGGTGTAAATACAGAAACAGCTACTTTAGATGATATAGAACAAGCAGCTAAAGAAATATATGAAGATTGTCCTATCATATTATTAACACTGGGATTATAATTATAGAAAATGAAATATTTGAGATCATTAAGAGGTAAGTTTGAAAAAAAACATTTTGACTTGCTAATTAAAAAAGGTATCAATTCTTCTTCAATAAGAAAGAAAAGGACAAAGTATCCAGGGTTAGCCTCTTTTACGATGCTAGAAGACGAGTTGTATTTTGAAATAATTTCTAGCCTTAGAAATGCTGATTCTTTTAGTGATCGACGAATGATGGTAGTATTTGATGAAGAAGAATTAAAATCATATAAGTATTTCTTTTTGAAAAGCATTGTTCCAGTAGCAGTGACTGCCTACGAGAGAGTTGTTTGTGGAAGTTGTCGTAGAGATGATTCTGGTTCATCATACCATAACCATTTTGAGAAATTGCCAATATTGTCTGACAAGAATTTATTTGGGCGCTCAGGATCATTTAATCCCTATTATATTACTGATTTAAAAAGGTATGCTCTTTTGAAGGATCGATTTAGTTTAAAGTCTAAACCAATTTACTTCGGGAAGAACAAAGTTGAATCAAAAGATTATGTTGGTTTAGATATTCCTATTTCTACTAGTGCTCTTGAATTTTCAGATTCAGAATTCGGAAGCATATATCACCAATGTGGTAATTGCCAATCAACTTTTTTTAATGATGCGATTGACTTATTTCCTAGATTTGAGCAAGAGCAAGAATTTGATATCTGCTTGACACAAGAAAAATTTGTCCCTTGGTTTCGATGTCTTATTGTCAGTTATGACTTCGTTAAGTTTCTTGTACAATTTGGTATGCTTTCCTGGGGTCCTTATCATTTAATCCCTGTTAAGGGTAGTGAAAAATTAAAAACATAATAAAATGAAAATAAAACACATTATATACATTATCATCTTTGCCAGCTTTTCTAATAATACTTTCAGTCAAGGTATCTCAGGTGTAACCGCAATTGTAACTGAAGATAATGTTGAGCTGCAGTATAATCTTGGATTTATATACCAGTTTGGTATAACTACAATATGGACTTCAGATAATGGAGATCAAGGAACTTGTAATTCGTTATGCGACTTAAATAAAGCCCTTGATGACATTGATATCAAGCCTGGGCGATATTGTGTACAGATAATAATAGAAGATTACATTGACAATGGTTTCGAGACAAATGGGCAAGAAGAGCCTTGTGATTTTGAAATAATGACTGTAACTGAATGCTTTGATGTGTTGCTAGAAGAATTCACTAATCCAATAGCATTAGGACCTGATCTTGCGACGTTAATTACTCCTTGGCTAAATATCCCTGGTATTCCTCCAAGCTGTGATCCAGTTTCTGATTTAGATGCTGATGGATTTCTAGAAGACCTACCTTCTATGTATGTGAAAAATCATAGTAACATGACTGAAAGAAGATTCCATTTATCAAATGAATCTGACCTAAATGAATTTACAATTGCTTGGGAAGGTGGATCCACCTTAGATAAACTTCTAGATGACAACGGACTAAGTGCACAAGGAAATGACAACCCTGTTTCAATATTTAGTGAATTGTTTTTAATAGAGAATGGAGGAAGATTCTATGATCCGTCGTATGGTACAGCAATTACGAGTTCTGTAAGTGAATGGGAGACCAATACATTTGATGGATATGGTCTCGGAATAACTGATCTTCCCCTGACAATTCAAACGTCTGTGCCTATGATACAAACTATCCAATATCTTCATTGGATACATAAGTCTGAGAATAATAATATTCAAAATGTTACAATTGAATAGTAGAAAAGTGGAAGGAGCATTTTGTGCTCCTCCACTTTTTATATTACTTTTTCTTTTTCTCTCTCCAGCTATCTCGGTTAGTGGACAATGTGATGGTAATTTGGTTTTGAACGGTTCATTTACAGGAGAGGTTAGCTCTTCAACTGATGCAGATGGTTGGACTAGTGGTGTTACAGATCCTGATATAAACGGAGTTGAGGATTTGTCTTTATTTACCTATCAATGGTCGCAAGATCCCTTACCTTCGAATGATGGTGGAACTTGGCAAAACATTGCAACTGATGGAGAATTTCTGGAACAAAATGTCATACTAGTTCCAGGAATAAGGTACTTATTGAGCTTTGAATTTACTACGCATGAAATTATCAGAAACGAGACAGATCCTTGGTTTACTGAAAAGACTGGGGTTCGAGTAACAATTGGAAATCATATTGTTGAAACGCCAATTGATACAACACCATTTAGTTGGGAGTCAACCTGCCTTTCATTTATTGCTGAGAATAGTGAGAACATTCTAAAATTTGAAGGCAGTGTTCCTGATGGGTATTTGGGAATAGATGGTGTATGCTTGATACGTGACGATTCACAACAGATTATAGAAGATAAACAAATTTGTATTGGCGATTCCATATTAGTAAACATTACTGGAGATTTTAATAGTATAATTTGGAATAATTAGAGTGATAATTCAGAATTTGTTATTGATGCTCCAGGCACATATTGGGTAGATATTATCGATGAATGTGGAACATACCGTGAAGAGTTTGATGCTTCTATCATTGATTGTGGTTGTAAAATCTATGTTCCAGATATTTTTAATCCTAATGCAAGTGGTTTAGATGCAAGATTCACTTTAGGCACAGATTGTTCACTTGAAGAATATGAGTTGCTAGTTTTTGATCGCTGGGGTAATCAAGTATTTGTAAGTACTGACGTGAAATTAAGTTGGGATGGTAGAATTCAACATGAAGAAGCCATTTCTGGAGTCTATTTTTATAAGTTGACCTATGATTTTCTAGAAGATGAAAAAGTGACTTATGGTCAGATTAATCTTATCAGGTGATGGTAACTAGCCTTTATCATAGGAATTGACTATATAATTTTTGTCCTTTACATTCTAAAGTGATTTGCTACTAATCCATTTGCTCCAGACTATACTGAGAGAGTATCTCAGCTAGCCATCGCTAGGAATATTTTCAATTCGATTATTTGTAAGTACATCTATTTTTTATAGGGTATATCGGTATGTACTATGTACTTCTGCTTAAGGTGGAGACACAAGACACTTTTATTTGTCACATTTAAAAATTAAATTATTATGAAACGAATTTTGTTTTTCATTTTTGGAGCTATGCTTGTTTTTCAATCTTGTAAAGACGGCATAGAACAACCCAAGGAAAAAATTGCTGTCAGTATTGAAGATGCTGAGCTATCTCTGAGAGCGGTTCCAGATTGTGACGTTATTCCCAAATTATGTCCTAAGCCTTGGTTGTGGGAAATTCAAAAACCTACTACGGACCCAGGTCCTACTGGTCCATCGGGTCCAGGAGGACCTTCAATTGGATCATCTAGTAGGATAGTAGTCGTAGATGATGGTATAGAGCATCATATAGAGCCACTGGATCACCTTGAAGGGTCTCGACAATTCTCAGTAAGAACCAACGATATGACCTATGTCATTTCTGATACAGAGAATCCATATGTCCAAAAGTATCAAACTGAGGAAATTGAAGTTCCTCATTGTATTTCTACTATACTTACAATGGATTTTGAATCTCTGACATCCGGTCGTACTACTGAAGGCGATGTTGCTGAACACTTTGACGGTAGACCAGTGAGTACAGAGTCTTCAGGAAGAATAGTAGTAGGAGACTTTGAAACTGCGGATGATGACTGTCCGCCTGCAACACCGGTAATTACAGTATACCAGTGGTGTAGCTGGAGAAAGGCAGCAACTATTAGTTCTTGGAAGAGAAATATGGCACCAGGATTTGCATCAGGAGGTATTGAAGCAGACATATTGGATAAGGCTATTACAGATGCTGTCAATGCCTGTGAGGAAGATACAGAAACTTGCTTTGATTGTATCGACTCCAGATGCGTTCTTGACAAATTGGATAGATCAGATCTAGGTGAAGATTTCAAGAATGAGATAAAATTCAATTATCTGATTTTGTTGCTTGATCTTGACAGTGATCAGAAAAAATTCCTTGAGGATAACGAAGAGTATCTAGATAATTTACTAGGTAAATACGGATTGAGGTCATCAGAAATCGGTTGCGATCTAGGACAATGTGGGAGTCAGGCCGCTGCAAAGGCACATCTCGAATTACTCGAGGCAGATATTGAAGTAGGTGAAGAAGAAAGAATGAAACTCTGCAATCATTATCTGGATACCTATAATGCTGAACCCAACGATTGGTATTTCTGTGCTGGAAATAATTTCAGTCTAGATTATAATATGCTGTTAGTTAGTGATAATGATGATCATCTGAATACAGATTTTGTAGATTCTGATTTAGGAGACTTTTTGTCTAATGAATGTGTGCTCGATCATTTAGTTAATCTTGGACCTGATGATGTTATGGATAAGGCAGCTGTAGATAAGATTGTTGAATGGTTTCTAGATTCCAATCCATCTATGAAATCTCAAACAGATGCATTTCTTGCTAAGTATTCTAGCGAAATGGAAGAGGCTCAAGAGCATCTAAATCGTCACGTATTGATGATGGCAGCTGATTCTGATTATCAAGATTTTGTCGCTGCATCCGCTAGTGGATTAGGAGCTGGTTTTGGCGGTGCTATTTGGGGAATCATTGCTGAACTCGTTGGTGACAAATTAGTTGATTTGGCTTTCAGATTTGTTCCTGGTTTTGGAAATGCTGACGAAGTACGTGATGCAATTAAGGCTGCTAAGAATGGTGATTGGTTAGAGTTTACGATGGAAGTGGGTAAGATCATTGGAAAAAACACTCCAGCAGGGAAGTGGTGGCAGCTGTTAGAAGGTACAGTTGAGATGCGAGAATTATATAGAAGGATAGATAAAATTCAAGATGCTGTAGGTGGGTTTTCAGAGGCGGTAATAGAACAAATGTGGGATATTGCGAGAAAGTATGGTCCAAATTCTAGATTAAATTCTAGCCTTCTTAAAAGTGTTGCTAAAGGTGTGAAAAATGGAGTTGCAAAAATAGACGACGTTTTAGAAGCTATTGATAATTGGGATAAATTGGATGTGCAGACTTTAACACATATATTACACGGCGATGGTAAAGGGCTACATCATATATCAGGTTTAATCAAAGATCCTAATAAAGTGGTGACTCGTTATGTGAAATATGAAAATTCAGGAGGTATTTATAGTGCACTTGTTGATGGTAAATTCAGTACCTTTTTTCCTGATGACTTGTCTGAAATTGATGTTACTAGATTAATTAAGGAGGTTTATGAAACGGGGGAAGATCAATTTCAGGGGAGTAAATTATTTAGACAAAAGATTGTGAATGGGTTTCCTCTTAGAGTGAACATTAAGAGCAATGGTAAAATTGAAACTGCTTTTCCTGTAAAACCCTAAATCGCTTAAAAGTAGTATGAAAAGAAATAGATATATTTTTTACATAAAAGTATATGCAAGTGGGACTCAACAAGTCTCGAGTTTTTCGCATTCAGGATTTACAAATCAAGTTGTTCATATACTTGGGCAATGTCATGGATCTGGTAATCTTAAGTGGTTTAAAGGATTATTGCATGAGGCATTGGAATCTGGAGAAAAGAAGCTGGTTTCCATTAATACACTTGTGATGTATGTAGATCGAGATGTAAGTGAAATTGGGTATGAAGGGGAAGAAGATCAAATGGATACTGTTGCCACTTCTGAGATTCTTGAATATGTAGATAATGCTATTGATTTTGTATTAAAATACGAAAACGGGGACATTCCAGGCTTAGACCCTCCTGATTATGTCACCAAGAAGAAGACTTGATGTTTATCAGATAAGTATTATGAAAAATAAGCTGACTCCCTTTCTGGGAGTCAGCTTATTTCTTCTCGTCAATAACATTGGGATTCTTAACTAAAAACCCCCTTAATCAACCCCCCATCCACAGAAATAGTCTGCCCAGTGATATACCTTGAATCTTCTGATAGGAGCCACACTGCTAGCGAGGCCAGATCTTCCGCCTTTCCCATTTGTCCCACAGGAATTTCTCGCTCAAACGCTTCCTTTGCTGCAGCCTTAGTTATGCCTTGCACTTCGCTCTTTTTCTGGAACAGCCTGTCCATCGCTGGCGTGGCGTGGTAGCCAGGCGCTAGGATGTTCATGGCGATACCAGAATCAGCAACTTCGTGAGATAGGGTCTTCACAAAGCCCACCACTGCCAGCCTCAGAGAATTAGAAAGGACCAGGTTCTTTACGGGTTGCTTCACAGAACAACTTTCTATGAAAACCATTCTGCCATACTTGTTGGCTTGAAAGAGCGGGATGACTTGTTGAGCTAGATTTACTTTCCAACGTAGAATACTTTTGTAGGCTTGGTCCCAGTCGGTCAGGTCGGTTTCTAGAAACGACATGGTGGGTGGCCCTCCTGCATTGATGACTAGCCCTGATAAATCTCTGTCTCCTATCAGATTTATCATGGCAGATATGGCGGCATCAGAGGTGATGTCGCCTTTGAGTATTTCCATTTGCTGAGGATGCTCTTTCTTGAAGGCTATAAGTTTTTCTTCACCTCTGGCATTGATGATGACTTTAGCGTTTTCTGCTATGAGTTTTTCTGTAATAGCTTTACCGAATCCACTGGTAGCCCCAGTGACAACATATAACTTGTCTTTAAGTTTGAGGTCCATAGGCTTCAGTTTCTATAAGCTTATCCAGAAATTTTAGAAATACTTTTTCAGGTCGAGAATAATTGCCATCAATTTTGAACAGTTCTTCTATTATTTGATACAATTTCTGTCTAGAGCTTTCATCTTGAAAATACAAACCCTTATTGGCCATGATGACTTTGAGGCTCTGGTAATCTGACCTGCTTTGAAACATTGCATACATCTCTTCATATTCATTAGCTCTAGACAAGGCTTTGATGAGGTAAGCTTCTTGCTCACTGTATTCATAATCTACATGAGCCGCATATATGAGCAGGAAGGTTTTGAACTGGGATTGTGTTAATTGGGGTGTAGGCATCTGAACCTTATATGACGGATAATTTTTTACCCACTTTGGTAAACGCTTCTATAGCTTGCTTAATATGTGCAGGACTATGCCCCGCTGAAATCTGCACCCTGATCCTCGCTTTTTCTTTAGGGACGACAGGATAGAAGAAGCCAATGACATAGATTCCTTCCTTGAGTAACTCGTCAGCAAATTCCTGAGACAGCTTGGCATCATAGAGCATGACAGGGACGATAGGGTGGACACCTGGTACAAGATCAAAGCCTGCCGCTTCCATCCCTTTTCTGAATTGAACCGTATTCGCTTCCAGTTTATCTCTGAGTTCTGTGGACTGAGATAACACATCCAGAACTTTCAGCGAGGCTCCTACGATGGATGGCGCCAACGTATTAGAAAAGAGATAGGGTCGAGATCGCTGCCGTAACATATCCACGATAGGTTTGCTAGCGGCAGTGAATCCGCCTGAAGCACCTCCCAGCGCTTTGCCGAAGGTGCCCGTAATGATATCGACTTTGCCATGGACATTGCAATATTCAGCGCTGCCACGGCCAGTCTTGCCGGTGAAGCCTGTAGCGTGGCAATCATCCACCATGACTATAGCCCCATGCGCATGTGCCAGATCACAAATCTTATCCACTTGGGCTATGATGCCATCCATGGAAAAGACCCCATCGGTAGCGACGAGTATTCTTCGAGCACCATCAGCTTTGGCTTCCTTGAGCTTGGCTTCCAGGTCTTTCATATCATTATTAAGGTATCTGTAGCGCTTGGCTTTACAGAGTCTTATACCGTCTATGATGGAGGCATGATTGAGCTGATCTGAGATAATGGCGTCTTCTGCACCCAGTAAGGGCTCGAAAAGACCTCCATTCGCATCAAAAGCGGCAGCATAAAGTATGGCATCTTCAGTCCCTACAAATTCTGCAATCTTGGCCTCCAAGGCTTTGTGGATATCTTGGGTCCCGCAGATGAATCTGACTGAAGACATCCCGAAGCCGTGGCTGTCTATGGTATCCTTGGCGGCTTGGATGACACTGGGATCTGAGGATAGGCCCAAGTAGTTGTTAGCGCAGAAATTCAGTACTTCTGACCCTGAGGTTGTCTTTATTGCTGCGGCCTGCTGAGTGGTGATGATCCTTTCCTCTTTATAGAGCCCTTGCTCTTTGATCTGATCGAGTTCTTCTTGTATTTGCTTATCTATCATAGGTCTTTTCTTCAGATTGTGGTTGTAAGACACTAAGATACCGGTACTGGGGCGAGAATAGGGCAATATCGGCCTTTAAAACAAATTACGAATTTTTGTAATATGTACTTTGATATTAAACAATTGTTTATATATTTGTGCCTAGTGTAATATGTTTAGGCGTATTGCGCTTGATTTTGACCGAAAACCGAATTTACCCTCCCACCCACTTACAGTAACTGTACTGACGTAATTGTCGGTGTCAGATCCTCGAACTGTATACGAATTTATTTTAACAAAGGTCAAATGAGAAATCTTTTTAGTACTCGGAGTACGGGTTGTATCACCCTGTTCCTGTTTCTGTCCTTATTCTATTTCCCCCAAGATGCCCACGGACAATGTCCATCAGGTACACTGTCCGGGAATGTATTTCTAGATCAGAATAATGATGGTCTGAATGATCCCAATGAGGCGGGACAATCTAGCGTGCTTGTAAGAGCCATTAATGCTCAAGGAGCACAAGTGGGACAAGCTATTTCTAATCAATCAGGCGTCTATACCATCAGTGGATTAACTAACGGCGAGTCTTATCGCTTACAATTCGCGTTGACTGGTACTTCTCAAGTATCCACCCTCGGGTCGGATAATGGGGGAGATGTGCAGTTTGCAACAGCACCCTCCTGTGACAACAGCCTGGGAGTTTCTGCCAGCAACACTACCTGTGGAGGAGAGACTGAGATTTTTCTATCTTGTTTTGTAAATGGCCTAGGAACTAACAGTCCTAACCAAGAAACGATTATTGGCTTAGTTAATAGCTTTAATCCCGGATCACCCGTAAATGTCTATGCAAGGCAATCAGAAACTGGAGCAGTCTGGGGCTTGGTCTATAAAGAAGCCAGTTCAGAGATATTTACTTCAGCTTTTGTCAAACAACATGCTTCCCTGGGAACAGGTGGGCATGACGCCATTTATAGAACAGATGTATCCACAGGAAATCCTTCGACAACGGTTTTCGCTAAGCTTTCGCAGCTGGGGCAAAATGTAGGTAATCTGGCACCGAGTAATTCCAGTTCTTGTAATTATGGAAAACAAGTGGGTAAGATAGGTCTGGGAGGATTGGTTCTGGACGATACAGGAGATAATCTCTACGTAACTAATTTATTCGATAATTCTGTTGTCAAGGTAAGCTCGACTAATCCGACAGCAGCGACGACAACCAGATTTTCTGTACCTAATCCAGGTTGCAGTTATAACGATTTCAGAATTTTTGGACTTAAGTATTATAATGGTTCATTGTACGTAGGTGTTGTCTGCACAGGTGAGACTTCTCAGGTGGAGTCTGATACCAGGATGCACGTATACCAGATGAATCCTTCCAGTGGGAATTTCAATCTCATTTTCAGTGATGACTTTTCTAAAGGTTTCTGGAGTGATAATAAGATACAAACCCGAGGGAGGATGCAGTGGCTCACTGATATCGACTTTACCGATAATGGAGATATGTTACTCTCTCTTTCTGATAGATTAGGTCACGCTTATTGTGATGGAAACACATCTAGAGTCGATGAGCAGCGTGGTGATTTATTAGTTGCAGCCAATGTAAATGGCAATTGGGTACTGGAATCCAATGGTTCAGTAAATGGCCTTACAGGTAATGGTGTAGGGAATGGACAAGGCCCCGGTGGCGGAGAGTTTTTCGGAGATGATTTTTTCCCGAGTAATCCAACAGATCATTCAGAGACTTCTTTAGGTTCCATTTATGTTCTACCGGGTTCAGGAGAAGTCATATCAGCTGTATTTGACCCAGCTCTTACATCTTACTCTGGTGGACTGCACAGGTACGATACTAGTAATGGATCCCTGGTAGCTTACAAGCAATTATATAACCAGAACATTTCGAATTACTTCGGAAAAGCGACTGGCTTCGGCGATATCTATGCAGGCTGCGGCCCATTGGATGCACAGATAGGAAATTATGTATGGTTTGATACGGATTGTGATGGAGAGCAAGATGCGGGTGAAGCTGCAGCTATTGGCATATCAGTGCAATTATATGATAGTCAATGTAATCTCATAGCCATGGATCAGACAGATGCTAATGGGAATTATTCCTTTACAGCTGCTGATGGTGTCCTTGTGGGTAAGCAATATTATGTTGTCTTGGATCCATCATTGTTTGATGGAGATGCAGGAAGCTATGAGATAAACAGTACCTATTATTTTCCTACAAGCTCAAATAATAATATTCAATTTGACTCAAATCTTCAGACGGGTTCATCATGTTCTAATCTAGGTAATGCACCTTATGTTGCTGTAGAGACAGGGCAGGGCAATGACTTGAGTTTTGATATTGGATTGAAGCCATCTACTAATTTTGATTTGGCTTTGATAAAAAGAAATGTGAGCGGTGTCAATCCTAAGTATGGAGAGTTATTGGAGTTTGAAATACAAATAATTAATCAAGGAACTGTAGCTGCTACCAGTTTTGATATTTCGGATTATATCCCTAGTGGACTGAACTTTGTGCCATCTGAGAATCAAGGATGGACCTTGAACGGAAGTACGGCAACCTTGTCAGTAAATTCAATATTACTGCCGGGTGATACATATACCACATCCATATTTTTGAGTTTGGAAGGATCATCACTGGATGATGATCTTACTAACTATGCAGAGATAAGTGCTACAGTAGATGCAAACGGTGCTATTAATTCTGATGTGGATTCTACAGCGGATTCTGATAATACCAATGATGCTGGTGGTTTAGCTGCCTCACCTACTGATGACAAAATAGATGACGATGGGACTATAGATGAAGATGATCATGACCCAGCGATGGTTTACATTTTTGACTTGGCATTGACTAAGACGAACAGAGATAATAGACCTTATGATATAGGTGAGACAGTGATATTTGATATAATTGTCTACAACCAGGGTAATGTAGACGCTGCAAGTTTCACAGTCACGGATAATTACCCAGTAGGATTGACATTTGTCACTGCTGGCAATTCAGGGTGGAATCCTTCCGGTCCACAAATGTTGGAGTATTTCCATAGTAGTACCTTGGCTTCAGGTGAGTCAGTAACTATTCCAGTTTCTTTCCAAATAGAAAGCACGGAGGATCAGTTGAAGTTGATGAATTACGCAGAAATATCTGCTGCTACTTCTTCTGATAATCAAGTTGTGGATGATTTTGATTCCACTCCTGATTCGGACATGTTCAATGATGCAGGTGGAGAACCTGACGGCCAGACTGATGGTGTCACGGAGTTTCATGGTGTCGAAGATGAAGATGATCATGATCCAGCTTCACTAGCTGTAAGGACAATAGATTTGGCTTTGATCAAAACAACAAGAAAAACAACTTTTGGAGTAGGAGACGTTGTGACTTATAGTATTGAGGTTCACAATCAAGGAACGACTGCTATTAGCAAAATTGAGTTAATAGATTATCTACCACAGAATATGACCTTGGTGGATAATTCATGGACTTTGAGTGCTGATGGAACAACGGCATCCAAGGAAGTGGTATTCTTAGGCGGTTTAGCTCCTGGTGCAGTAATCACGGAGGAAATTGTCATGAGAATAAATGATGACACGGACACTGGTGTTGCTTATATTAATGTGGCTGAGATAAGCAAGGTATTCGATCAAGGCAACAGAGATGTGAGTGGTTCTGACATGGATTCTACTCCAGATTCCATTAATGGTAATGACTCCGGTGGTATGCCAGTCAGTGCTATGGATGATTACCTGGATGGTACTGGATTTGATGATGAAGATGACTCGGATCCAGCTCTTATATTCGTCCCTAAGGTAGAATTAGTAGAAGAATGTTTCTGTCTGAATAATGCAAGTAATGCACATGATGGACAGTTCAGAGATAGAATAAAGGTGACGTCATTATCTGGTGAAAATTGGTATATAGACTCTGAATTTGAGTTCTTTGACATAGCTTCAGCTCCTGGAGCACCTGTGCCATATGTAACAGGGCCTGGAGGTGTAACCTTTACAGAAGTGCCTAATCCCGATGGTGTCACTAGTTGTTATTTCCTTTCTGGAAAACACGTGACAGGAGTAGGCTATACACTAAGAACAACTAACGGAAGTACTTTCTTGAATGTAGCGGGTGGTGGAGATTGTTCCTATTGTTCTCCACAGGTAAGTGGTGATGGACTGGGCGCAGTATGCGCTGGTTCTACACATACGTATACTGCAGATGTCAGTGATCCCAAGTATGCGGACTGTGTAGGATTCAGCTGGTTCATAGATGGCGGTGGCTCTATCATTAATATGCCAGGAACAAATTCTACTGGATCTGGAACTGGTATGACAGGGTCAGGTACGGCAATCACCATCGCGTGGGATAACAATATAGGAGAGCACAATCTTGTATTCATCCCGCATTGTCCAAACGATTGCGTTGCGCCTGTAAATCTGACGGTGCAAGTAGGAACTGACAGTACCGAGATGGCTTGTATCCATGAGATAAATGTTTCCCTCGGTGATGATTGCAAATCGATACTGACTCCTGATGACTTCCTGGTCAGTGCACCGATGGCAGGCGTTGTATATCAGCTCATGCTGACTGATGCTTATGGAGATTTAATACAGAATAATAAAGTAACTGAAGATCATTTATGGACTAGATTGACAGCCAAGGTGGTCAATCCTTGTTCAGGTAATTCTTGCTGGGCATATGTCAATGTAGAAGATAAATTACCGCCTAGGATACAATGTGATAGTATCACTTTGCCTTGTTATGCCATGGATACTTACAGACCTATAGTCATAGATGCCTGCTCTACAGCAGAATTCAATTTAATAAGTGAAACGACGACACCTTTGCCTTGCTCAGATGACCATATCAAAGAAGTGCACAGGATCTATACAGCTGTGGATGGTTACGGAAACGTTTCCCAGCCTTGTACTCAGACTATAAGCTTGGAGCCATTGCCAGCTGTTGCAGTGAATCCTGATTCTCGAGACTCGATAATCATACCTCCAAGTTATTTAGTTGCAGATTCCACTAGTCTATCTTGTCAAGGATTGGTTCTGGATGAGTTTGGATTTCCAGATCCAAGTCTGACAGGAGTACCGACTATAAATGGTCGTCCTATCTTTCCTATCACTGATCTTTATTGTAATGCGGGGATAGATTATAGAGATGTGCTATTGAAAGATTTTGGTTGTATCAGGAAAATAATGAGAACATGGACTTTCTATGATGGTTGTGGAGAGCCCGTGAGAAGAACTCAGACAATAGAAATTGCTGATTCCAGAGCGCCATGGGTCACCTGTCCCGATGATGTTACAATCAATACTGATGGTGGTCCTGGTTGCCAAGCAGAATACACTGTGCCGTTACCAGAAATTACAGATGATTGTACTGTAGACAATTTCGAGATAGACTTGAAATATGCCAATGGATTTCTGAACGATATAAATTCTGAACAGAATCTGACCTTTTTATCATCAGATAGTACCCATGTTACTTATAAAGTATATGATCAATGTGGTAACTTAAGTGCATGTACTTTCAATGTTGTTGTTATGGATAACATTTCACCGACTGCCATATGTGACCAGAATTCTGTAGTTTCATTGAGACTGGATGGTACGGCAAAGGCTTTCCCGCAGACTTTTGATGATGGTAGCTATGATGATTGTGCTCTTGTGAAAACTATCATAAGAAGAATGAATACTGATTGTGGTTGTGATCGACCGCGATTCGATGATATGCATTACTTAGGTACTAGAAATGGTAGATTTTATTATTTGTCTTCTGGAAACAGACTTGGATTCAAAGCCTTTAGTCTGGCCAATGCACATGGCGGAATGTTGTTGACTCTGGAAACTCCAGAAGAACATACTTGGGTCAATGAGCAGGTAACTGCTTACGCTCCTGGCTGTGAATATTTCATAGGATTGAGAGATAAGAATGGAACAGATGAATTCACTTGGGGTAATCATGCTAAGCCTACGTTTAACAGGTGGTCAGACGGAACTCCTGATAGTGCTGACGGCGATTACGTCATCGTCGATAATAATGGAGAGTGGAAAGTTGTAAGCAACCAAGAACACAAGTTTGTTCTCGAATTGAGCAACGGTTGTGGATTCAGTGATGAAGTTTCTTTCTGTTGTGCTGATGCAGGAAAAGAGCAAATGATAGTTCTTAGAGCAATTGATCATTTCGGTAGTTTCAATGACTGTATGGTCAATGTCGAGGTACAAGATAAAGTACCACCTATAATTTCATGTCCTGATGATGTGGTACTTAATTGTTCTGATCTGGTGGACATAAATAATCTAGGGTCATTCGGAATTGCGACAGCTACTGATCAATGCGTAGGAGATTCTATCACAGTTGAGGTTGTAGTCGATAGAGATAATTGTGGAATAGGAACCATATCCAGGATATTTACAGCTAATGACGCAAATGGTGGTAGTCAATGTATTCAGGTTTTGACTTTTGAAAACGACGATCCTTTTGATCTTGATAATATAATATGGCCGGCTGATTTTGATACTGATCTAGGTTGTGACTTTGGAGCTTTAGCACCAGAGAATCTAGAAGAGGAATTTGCCTTCCCACGATACGACAGATCTGATGTTTGTGATTTACTGGATGCTACATTTAAAGACCAAACTTTTTCTTTTGCTGGTCCAGGTTCTACGGCTTGCCTGAAGATATTGAGGAAGTGGACAGTAATAGACTGGTGTCAGACTGATGCGAATGGTCTGCCGTTTACTGAAGTCTACGATCAGACGATCAAAGTTCAGAACACAGAAGGTCCTATGATAGATGAGACAGCTTGTGAGGATGTAAGTATTGTGACTTTGGAATGCCTGAATGCACAAGTTAATTTTGATGTCTCTGCTACTGATGACTGTACTGATGCCACCTCACTTAGAAATCAAGTTAATTTAGATTTGGGCAACGATGGAAATGTTGATTTCAGTAGTAGCTGGTTGATAGGTGGTACTATTCCTTTTGAATTCAAAGTACCATTAGGAAATCACAGAGCTCTATTTAGTTTCGAAGATTTATGTGGTAATGTATCCTCTTGCACTAAACTTATAGAAGTGAAGAGTGAGAAAGCGCCTGTCGCTTATTGTAAAGAAAGTATTACAATAGCACTTGAGCCATGGGCTGATAATGAAGTCGCTTGTATCACTCCTGCAATATTGGATGCTGGGTCTTTTCACCCTTGTAATCCTCTGATCTTACAGGAAAATTTACTTTTCCCTGGAAGTCCAATGGATACGATAAAATATGATGTAGCCTTCTGTGACAATCCAGATCCATATGAGATGTGTTTTGATTGTAGAGACAGAGACAGTATCAGAACTGTAAGACTCTGCGTGATAGATGAATTTGAAAATGCAGCTTATTGTAATGTACGTGTTAAGGTTGAAGATAATAATGGTATAGATAATTGTCCAGAATTCGATTTGGCCTTGGTGAAAGAGCTTGCTCCAGGAAGTCCATCATTGTTCAATCCTGGTGATGACGTTACCTTTAGAATTTCAGTATTCAATCAAGGAAACGTAGAGGCAAACAACATCTCACTAGCAGATTATGTTCCTAATGGATTAATACTGAATGATCCAGACTGGACTATTTCACAGGGCAGTAATACTGCATTACTAACTAATCCAATTGCTAGCTTGGCAGTTGGAGCAGCGACTTCAGTGCAGATAACCTTTACTATCGACCCTAATGGAATGGAACTTTGCTATGTGAACTTTGCAGAGATTATTCAAGCTGAAAATGCAATGAATCTGCCAGACGAGGATAGTACAGCGGATACAAACCAGAACAATGATATTGTCGGGGGAGATAATACTGTGGACAATCAGGATGGAGATGAGGATGATCATGATTTCGCCAAGGTATTTATCAATCAAATATTTGACCTAGCCTTGGAGAAGACTCTTTCAGATCCTAGTATAGTTTATATGCCAGGGGATCAAGTATGTTATGACATAACAGTTACTAATCAGGGGACGCTGAATGCAACCACCGTAACCATACAAGATGACATACCGGCTGGCCTTACTTTAGTGCCGGGTATATTTACTGATCTCGGTAACACTGCAGTCTATACTGTACCTTTTATTGCCGCTGGTACTTCTGAAACAGTGCAGATTTGTTTCAATATCCAAAATGGATTCATGGGTGAGTGTATTGTCAATGTTGCTCAAATAGTGGATTTAGATGGTAGTGATCTTGATGATGTGGATTCTACTCCTGGAAATGACAATGGAGACCAGAGTGAAGATGATGAAGATTCAGAAAAGTTGACTGTAGGGCAGCGTTTCGATTTAGCATTGATAAAAAGAATTGCTCCAGGGGGACCTGCCATATATAATCCTGGTGACAATGTAACATTCACAATTGATGTATTTAATCAAGGTACGCTGGATGCACAGAATGTTGTGATTACGGATTATATACCTAGTGATTTGATATTCAATCAGGCAGACAATCCATTATGGACGAGTGCTGGGACTATTAATGTTGGCAATGTGCCTATCGGACCTAACCCGGTCAGTGTTACGCTAGTGCTTCAGATTGCACCTGGATTTATAGGAAACAGTATCTTAAATGATGCAGAAATATCCAATGCGATAAATAGTCTAGGGATGCCAGATGCAGACAGTATGTCAGGTGACAATGCAACTCCTAATGACCTTGCAGCAGATGATGATGTGAATGATATGGCAGGAGGTGATGATCAAGATCCAGCACAAGTAAATGTGGTCTGTGATATTCCACCGGTTTGTAGAGCCTTTGACCAGGTTGTCATAGCCTTGGATACATTTGGATTTGCAACTGTGAATGTAAGTCAAGTCGATAATGGATCGAGTTCCATATGTGATAATATGCCTCCTAGGGTTGAAATCGTTGGAGATTCGATATTTGATTGTAGTGATTTATTCTGTGTTATTAATGTAACAAGAACAATCACGATCAGAGTAACTGACCAGAGTGGTAATACTTCAGAATGTAATAGTAATGTTACGGTAAATGATAACATAGCACCATTCTTCAGCTGTAATGATGTAACTGTAAGTCTTGACACAAATGGAAATCCGATAATTGATACAGATGACATAATCAATACGTTGCCTGCTTACACGTTTATAGATAATTGTGATGTCAATGATATCACAGTTAGTACTGTCGGCGTTTTGCCTTGTGATCCTAATCCGGCTACATTGGCAGTTACTGATCAGTGTGGAAACAGCTCCAGTTGTAGTTTCAATGTGTTCATAGAGAATGATATACCTCCTGTATGTACCTTAGTTAACAGTGCTACTTTTAGCTTGGATTCATTCGGTAGAGTAACGATTGATCCTAACTTGCTAGACGCTGGTTCTATGTCTGTCTGTGGAAATGACCCTGTAATTCTTGAAGTAGTCGGAGATGACACTTTCGGCTGTAATGATTTGAATTGTGTAAACAATCAGGTACAGACGATTACGATCAGAGTTACAGATCCTAGTAATAATGTTACGACGATATGTTCTACTGACGTTAGAATCTTGGATGAGATTGCACCATTCTTTCAGTGTAGTGATGTAACTGTACCGCTGAATCCAGATGGCTCTCCTAATATAGATCTGAATGAGGTAGTGAGTAACCTTCCTGGATATAATATCCAAGATAATTGTACGATAGTCACTTCTAACTTGAGTAATGTAAGTGCTACACCTTGTATAGCGAATATTGCCACGCTCACTCTGATAGATCAATGTAATAACTCTACTACCTGTACCTTCAATGTATTTATAGAGAACAACTTGCCTCCAATCTGTTCATTGGTGACGAATGGCACATTCAACCTAGACACATTCGGTACAGTAACCATTGATCCTAACCTACTGGATGCTGGTTCCATGTCAGTCTGTGGTAGTGATCCAGTTATTCTTGAGGTTGTAGGAAATGCTATCTATGATTGTGATGATTTGAATTGTGTCAACAATCAAGTACAGACGATTACGATCAGAGTTACAGATCCTAGTAACAATGTTACAACGATATGTTCTACTGATGTCCGAATATTAGATGAGATTGCACCATTCTTTCAGTGTAATGATGTAACTGTGCCACTTAACCCAGATGGTACTCCTAACATTGATTTGTCAGAAGTTGTCATTAATCTTCCTGGATTCAATGGTCAAGATAACTGTTCCGTAGTTTCTTCTAATCTGAATAATGTAAGTGCTACACCTTGTATAGCAAATATTGCCACGCTCACTCTGGTGGACCAGTGCAATAACTCTGCAACTTGTACTTTCAATGTATTCATAGAGAACAACTTGCCTCCGATCTGTTCATTGGTGACGAATGGCGCATTTAACCTAGATACCTTCGGTACAGTAACGATTGATCCTAACCTACTGGATGCTGGATCTATGTCAGTTTGTGGTAGTGACCCTGTGATTCTTGAGGTTGTAGGAAATGCGATCTACGATTGTGATGATTTGAATTGTATAAATAATCAAGTACAGACGATTACGATCAGAGTTACAGATCCTAGTAATAATGTTACAACGATATGTTCCACTGATGTCAGAATCTTGGATGACATAGCACCATTCTTTCAATGTAGTGATGTAACTGTGCCACTGAATCCAGATGGTACTCCTAATATTGATCTGGTACAAGTTGTGAGTAATATTCCTGGATATAATAATCAAGAGAACTGTACTATAATTTCAAGTAATCTGAGCAATGTCAGTTCTACACCTTGTGTAGCCAATCTTGCTACGCTCACTGTGACGGACCAGTGTAATAACTCTGCTACCTGTACATTCAATGTTTTCATTGAAAATGATGCTCCAGTAGCGATATGCACTCCAGACTTGACAGTCTCATTGAATGGAAGTGGAACTGGAACAGTAGCTGTAAATCAAGTGGATAATGGATCTACGGACGATTGTGGAATAATCTCTCGTGAGATAGAACCATCAGTATTTGATTGTGATGATGTAAATGCAAGTGGCTTATCTGTGACCTTGACAGTGACGGATATAAATGGAAGTTCTGACGTCTGTATTACCTCTGTGGTAGTGACTGATAACATACCACCTGTCGCGAGATGCAGAAATTTTGAATTGTGCTTAGATGGGAATGGAAATGCAACTTTAGTCGCTGATTCATTAAATCTGAATAGTACAGACAATTGTCCACAAAATATAAGCTTCAGTGTAGATCGGACGATGTTTGATTGTAATGATGTAGGTGGGCCTGTATCCGTTGTATTTACAGTTTCTGATGGCACTAACACCACTATGAACAGTTCATGCTCTGTGACGGTTACTGACAAGGAAGCGCCAGTATTGACCTGTAGAGATCGTACGGTTTTTGTCTCACCTGACATTAATGGTCAGATAACCATTTTACCATCCTTGGTTGTAACAAGAATTACGGATAATTGTGGTGGTTCCATTGATACGACCATCACACCTAATATCATCAGTTGTGCAGATTTAGGTACAACTGGAAATGGTTGTCCTGGTACTGTGGAAGTATCAGTAACCGCATCAGATGGATTCAATATTGCTGAATGTACGCAGACAGTTACAGTAAGAGATAATACACCTCCAGAGTGCAATGAAATTGCTGGTCTTGAATTCTCTTTACTTGGAGCCGGTACCACGGCATCCATTACTTTGAATTCTTCTCAGTTTTTCAATCCTACAGATAATTGTTCGACGGTGATAGACTTTACACCAGAGACTTTTACGTATGATTGTACTGATAGAGGTGTCAATACTGTCACAGTTACGATTGAAGATGCATGTCGAAACAGAACAACTTGTACCAATCAGATCACAATTCTAGATGGCATGCCAATCTGTGCTGCCATACCGGATGTGACTTTTGCTCTTGATCCTAATGGGAATTTCTTTGTAGATCTCATGGATATAGACAATGGCAGTTCAGCTGGTTGTAATGGTATGATCACTTTTGATCCTGGTTTCTTTGGATGCAATGATCTCAATTCTAATGCTTCACAATGTGTGACGTTAACGGTAACCCCTGCTTCTGGAATTGATCTGACTTGTAAGTCCAATGTCACCGTAATAGACACGACGGCACCAGTACTGACTTGTCAGGATATTACTTTGAATCTGAACAGTATAGATAATGATCCTATTCCAATCTCTGCATTGGACGACGCGATGATTGATGATTTGGATTTGACAATAATTGAATGTGATACAGCGTCGATAGTTCTGAGTCAGAATAGTATTGATTGTTCCGATCTGGCTGATAGCGGTCCAGGTTGTCAGAATGATGTCGAAGTAACTATGACAGTTACTGATGGAAGTGGTAATTCGAGCATTTGTGTTTCCACAGTGACGGTTATGGATAATGTAGCGCCTACTTGTACAGGAAGACAAGGTGTCACAGTTCCATTGATTATGATGGGAACGACATTATCGGTTGATCTGGATGCTCAGGCTCTAGTAGCAACTTACGATGACAATTGCGATGATATCAATTTCACTGCATCAGCTATGCCAGCTTCATTTGATTGTAATCAAGTGAATACAACGCAAACAATAACCTTAACAGTTACTGATGCATGTGGTCTTTCGGGAACATGTACGGCTACAGTGGATATAATTGAAAATACGGTACCTATTTGCTTAGCTCAAGATGTGACTGTTGCCTTGGATGGTACTGAATTATGTCTGGATCCCACTCTAGTGGATGCAGGAAGTAATTCTGGTTGTAATACACCAGTTATTCTTTCAGTTTCTCCGGATAAATTTGATTGTTCAGATCTGGGTCCCAATACCGTTACACTTACGGTTACGACAGATCCCTTACCACCGAATGCTCCTCAATCATCCAGTTGTACAGCAACTGTCACGATTGTAGATAATGCATTACCGACTATAGAATGTCCTGCGGATACGACACTTAATTGTGATGCGGATCTTTCGGACTTGACAGATTATGGCAATCCAGAATTTTCAGATGGATGTAATTCCACCATGCCTTCATTATTCATAGCGACTCCTATTATTGATGTCAACACTTGTAGTGTAGGGACAGTGATAAGATCGTTTACTGTAACTGATGGTGATGGTAATACGGCTTCTTGTTCGCAGACTATTACAATATCCCCACCTAGTCCAGCACTAGTCGAGGCTGATATTACTTGGCCTGTCTCACCATTTGTATTGGATACTTGTATAATGGATCCTACTAACATTATCTCTGGATTTCCTGTAGTGGATGAGTCCAATGCTGAATGTTCCAGTATATCAATAGGATTCACGACTATTGATCCTACTCCTAATTCTGGATCCATGTGTGTGAATGAATTAATAAGAACTTTTACAGTAATAGACTCTTGTCAACTCAATGTCAGTGCAGGTAGTGGAATATTTACTTTCCAGCAGACCATAGTATTGAATGATGTGGAAGGGCCAGATCTGGTATGTCCCAATGATACAACCTTGTTTCTAGCTGTCAATAATCAAGCATGCGAAGTGTTTGTCGATTTGCCAGCGATGATAACTGATTGTACAGGTGTATTAGGAGGAACTAATGACTCACCTTTTGCGCTTACAATGATGTCTGCAAACGCAGCAGGTAACTATCCTGGTGGAACGACTCAAGTTACGGTTACTGGTGAAGATAATTGTGGTAATCTATCCATGTGTACTTACGCAGTAATGGTCGTGGATACATTTGCTGTAATAGATACTTGTAAGAAGATAGTCATCTCGCTAGGTCAGACAGGAGTTGCACAGGTTACACCAGACTTAAGTTGTATTTCTGTCTCTTCTCCCTGCAATATGGATTCATTCCAGCTTTCTTACTCTCCTGTGGATCCTACATTCAATTCATTTTTTGTTGATTGTACTGATTTTGCGGCAGGAATTGTGGATTTACCTACTTACTTATTCTCTGGTGGTTTACTGATAGATTCTTGTGTCAATTTACTTCAGGTAGTGGATCCATTCATGGTCTGTACTGAACCGCTCTTGGGTGGAGGAATAAATGGAAGTGTCTTCACGGAAGATGCAAGGATGGTATCTGAAGTGACTGTTGAGCTCAATAATATGGGTATGGAAGATGTAACTTTGGAAGATGGGCACTATGCCTTTAAGGAAGTGCCATTTGAGCATAGCTATCAGATTGTGCCGCAAAAGGATATGGATCCACTTAATGGTATCTCCACTCTCGATCTATTATTGATACAAAGACATATACTAGGAATAGAGACATTGGACTCTCCGTACAAGATAATTGCTGCGGATATCAATAGGTCCAATAGCTTAAATGGTATAGACTTGGTCGAGTTGAGAAAGCTCATTCTTGGAATTAATTTGGATTTCAATGAGAATACGAGTTGGAGAATGGTGGATGCTGCCTACGAATTCAAGAATCCTCAAGATCCATTTGATGGGTTAATACCTGAAAAGTATATACTCCAAAATTTTGTAGAGGATATGGAAGTTGATTTCATAGGGGTTAAGATCGGAGATGTAAGTGGAGATGTAGTGGCTAATTTGAATGATCTTAACATAGAGAATAGATCTCCATACTCAGCTGGTCTTAGAGTAACACAGCAACCTTTTGCTAGGAATACAGAAGCAGAACTGGAATTTGCAATTAACTCTGATGAGGCAGTTGAAGGATTTCAATATACTTTGAGCTTTGATACTGATAAAGTTGAGGTTTTGGAATTCAGCCCATTACTGAGTGAATTGTCAACGTCTAATGTGAATCTGCAGTTACTTAGTGAAGGAATTATTCATTTTTCTTGGCATACGCAGAACAATACTGGTTTGAAAGATGAGTTAACAGATATATTCAATATCAAGCTTGCAATTCTAGAAGACAGCTGGACTGAGGATATAGTGACGTTGTCAGAGTCTGGACTCAAAGCCGAGGCTTATGTAGGAACTGAAATAAGAGATCTTAGAATGGAGTATGTACCTATGACTTCAGAGTCCATGGTATTATATCAGAACTGTCCTAATCCATGGTCGCAATCTACTCAGATCAAGTTCAACCTAGGTACTGATAAAGAATTCAATTTCAAGATGAGGGATACGAACGGTAAACTCATCATCAGTAAGACAGATATGGGAGTGAGAGGTATCAATATCATAGATATCAAAGCTGATGAGATAGAATCAGGTGGAGTCTATTATTATGAATTGACTTCTGGTAATGAAATCGCCACGCAGAAAATGCTATTTGTAAAATAACACAATATTATTAAGTGAAGGACTACTGATAAGTCCTTCACTTTTTTCCTTACTTATAAATATTTATACTTTATGTTCAAGGTCTCTGAATACTCTAATTTTGATTACAATCTAATTTCTAACCAACAACTAACTATTTTATTACGATAGAGGCCATCCCCTAATTATTTTTTTATCGATTTTACTAAACGAGGATTAAAGTCAAATAACCATTTTTTTACAAGTGATGTATTAATATTTCTTTTACCCTTGAAAGCCAAAATGAAGTACATTTTGGCTTTTTTACGTATAAAGTATACACTAGCATAATAATGAATAAAACTATCTACTTGTCTATTTTTACTATAATGAGCTTTTTAGTTACCAGTTGTAAAACTTCTAAGCAGTTATCCAATATTGAAGTATCAAAAACGAAATTTGTGTCACCAGAACTAAAATCCACACTAAATGTCCATTACAAAATAGATAAGCAGGCGATGAGAGATACTTTCAATACATTGATAGATTTCTATCTCAATCAGGATATGGAACTGAAAGCTATGGGTATGGATATCATTGTCAATAAACGTGATGATGCTACATTGGAATTTTCAGGTAAAAAAGTACTTACCACATTACCACTTGATATAAACCTTGCTAAAGAGACCCTACTCAGTAATATCAACGCAAGTGGTTCGCTACGCTTGGATTTTCTTACAGAACTCGATATGGACCAGTCATGGGTCATCATGACTCAAACTACACTCGAGCACTACGAGTGGATAGAAAAGCCTTCAGTATCCTTAGGTGGTTTCAGCTTGCCCTTGGGTAATCTTGCCAATATGATCATAGACAAAAGCAAGGCTGAACTCGAAATACAAATCAACAGTTCCATAAGTGATCAGCTTACGATAAAGGATAAAGTCATGGACCTGATGAAGCATGTGGAGAACCCCATTGAAATAGACACTGCACTACACTCTTGGGTTCAGATCATCCCAGAGAAGGTCTATATGTCAGAGATCAAGAATGAAAGGAATTGGACAACGGGAAATGTAACTATACAAGGAAGAACCAAAGTCTCATCCTTCAAACCTGAAAGTACTTCACGGCCAGTGTTGCCTGATTTTGGATGGGAGAAGACCTTAGATGATACTTCGCATATCAATGTCGTATTGGATTTGAGTTATGAAAAAATCGAGCAATACTTAAATGATAACTTCAGAGGCAAAACTTTTTCAAATGACGGTAGAGAGGTAAAAGTAAACCAAATAAATCTGAGTGCAGATGGAGACAAGCTAGTAGGCATAGCGGATGTATCTGGCTCTTTCAATGGAAAATTGAAGTTAACTGGAAATCCAGTATTTGATAATGGAAAGCAAGTCTTTTTCATGGATGATGTGGATGTGTCAGTAACAACTAAAAATTTATTGCACAAAGCAGGCTCTTGGTTATTGAAAGGCAAGATTAAAAAACAACTGAGTGAATTGATGTACTTCGATGTAGATGCCAGCAAAGAAATGTTGCAAAATCAAATTGATGACCAACTCAAACAATATGAGGTTCTGAACCAATTAAATCTTATAGCAGATCTCAATAAATTGCACATTGATAAATTCGTTATGAGTTCTGATAGGATACATGCATTTACAACTTTAAATCTTTACTTGGAGACCCAAATACTGGATATGAGACTATTCAATGATGAACTAGTCCGGTCTAATTTGCGTAAGCCATAAAACTTCTGAGAATTTTTATCTCCAAGTAGTTACATATTATAAATATTTGTAATATGTTTGTTCTCTATACCCAACTCAGTAGTTGCTGATAGGATTATCAGTGTACTTCCTTGTAATGATTGCAAGGATTTTTACCCAAAATTGATTTATGATGGAATTTACCCGATTTCCAATAATAGGCTACGCATGCTCTATTGTTTCCGCTTTTTTATTATTGAGCACCACATCTGTGATTGGACAAATCAGTTGCATCCAAGAGCTGAATGTTTCTTTAGATCACGATTGCAAACTACAATTAGAAACTAATGATTTTCTGACTGCTGGTAATCCTAGTGGATCTTATTCTTTGATGGTGACGACTGCTTCAGGAGTCCTTATTCCTTCTAATATTGTAACGATTGATCATCTATGGACCAAAGTAACCGCTAAGATCACCCAAGATGCAACTGGAAATAGTTGCTGGGCACATGCCAACGTTGAAGATAAATTAGGGCCCCAAATAAGTTGTACTCCTAGAATAATAGATTGTTTTGAAATGCACGATTTTCTACCTACGGCAGTCGATAGCTGCTCGTCTGCTACAGTAGAGGTAATCAGCAACGAAATTGAAGAATTGGAATGTGATCCTGTCTTTGTAAAGAATATATATCAGACTTATCGTGCAACAGATGGTTATGGTAACTCTTCCACCTGTACTCAGAAAATTTCTCTCAAGAAATTTGATACTAGTGAGATTCAATGGCCTATGGATTTTCTAGTTTCAGATAGCACTAATCTTACTTGTGCTGATGTAAAAGGCATGAATTGTCTACCAGAAATCGAATTGACAGGAACACCATTCATCGTAAGGCCAGATGGTCCAGATGCTGATACTGAACCAGATACAATTTCCTTATTTCCGTTCACTGACCACTTCTGTAATATTGGTGTCGACTATATGGACATGGTCACTAAAGTGATCGGTTGCAAGAAAGTAATAATGCGAACCTTCAGAGTAGCAGAATGGGCTTGTGTATCATCCAGTAATCTTAATAGGGTACAGAAGATAGAGATTGCAGATACGCAACCACCCACAATAGTCTGCCCGGATTCCGAAGTTATATTGGATTCTGATGGTTCTCCTAATTGTAGAACGGATCACACATTGGAGTTACCGCTGGTAGAGGATGATTGTATCTGTCTTTTCGATGATGATAATCCTCTGGAAATAGATATTCAATATCCAGGGGGCTTTGTAAATAATGCTACAGGTCCAGAAGATGTAGAATTGTCAGGCTCTTCGCTGATAACTTATACTGTATATGACAGGTGTGGCAATAAAGCCTCTTGCCAGACGACCATAGAAGTCGTGGATGGCGTTTCTCCTACAGCAGTATGTGATCAGAATTCAGTTGTCTCCCTTAGAAGTGATGGCACAGCAGTGGCACATCCAGGAACGTTTGATGATGGCTCTTACGATGATTGTAATATGAGTATGCTTGTCATCAAGAGAGAAGAAGATAATTGTGGTTGCGACAGACCGGTATTTCAAGATTACACTTACTTAGGTGCGCATGGTGGTAACAATTATTACAGATCCAAGTATGGCTTTACAGCTTTCAGAGCCTTTAGGATGGCAGAAGCCCTGGAAGGGAATGTTGTCCATCTGAATACACTGGCAGAAGCAGACTGGATAGTCGATGCTGCATTGGCAGCAGGAGATTCAGTCTACATAGGCGCCACAACAATAGATCATTCCGGTCTGTTTACTTGGTCTGACCACACTGCACTTACTTATAATAATTGGGCGGTAGGACAATTGAATCCTGATGGTACTCCAGCAGTGCCGGGAGATTATGTTATACTCAATGCCGCTGGTCGGTGGGAGATAGTGTCAGGTAATAAAAAATTAAATTACATACTCGAATTACCAGGTACTTGTGGTTTCTCAGAGAAAATAAATTTCTGTTGTGCAGATGCTGGAAACACAATTTCTGTGGTACTTAAAGTCATCGATGAATCAGGTGGTTCTAATAAGTGCTGGGCTAATGTTGTCGTCCAAGATAAAATTGAACCAATTGTCACTTGTCCACCAGATATGACATTTGATTGTGCAGCGAATGTTGATTTTACATCCTTGACTGCCTTTGGAGGAGTCAGCTCGACAGATTTATGTGGAGATCCTGAGATACTCGGACCTGTCATAGATGCGACGAAATTTGATAGTCATTGTGGTAGTGGGTCTGTTGTTCGAACGTTCACTATTAGTGACAGTGATAATACTGTTACTTGTGTACAGACTTTGACACCAGTCGGCGCAGGCACTTTTAATTCCAATATGATAGATTGGCCAGATGACTTGACCGTCAATGCTTGTCCAGGTGGTGATCTGACACCGGCAACGCTTGCAGCACTGAATGTATCAGGACAGATAAGTCCTATTGTGCCTGGGGCCAGTTGTGTCAGCCTTTCTGATGCCACCTTTAAAGACTGGCCATTGCAGACGACCTTCGGTTTAGAGCCAGGCATCTGCCAACAAATAATAAGAACCTGGACTGTAAATAATTTCTGTCAGCTGGACGCTAATGGCGCACCTACACCTTATGTATGGCAACAAGTCATCAATGTCAGAGATGTCTCACCTCCCGTACCTGGTACAGATTGTGAGGATATGCTGACCGTTGATGCACCTGATTGTACAGGCGGCATAGGAACTGGCTCTTTTAGTTTCTCACTGAATGCAACTGATAACTGTGGGGCTGTCACAGCCGATGTCACAGAACAGCTTTTCTATAGCGGCACACCATTATTGGTAGGGAGTAATCTGCCTACAGGGACATTATTCGAAAGTAACTCAGCTAGACCAGACGGTTATCCTGTAGGTGACCATAGATTCATCATCAGATTTGAAGATGGGTGTGGGAATACAGAAACTTGTGAGAAGATCGTAAGAGTGCAGGATGCACAATCAGCAACGATCAGTTGTATCAGTGTATCAGTACCAGTACAATTATGGAATGGGGTGCCTATGGTTACCTTGAGTGCTACCTCGCTGGTCAATGTCAGCTATGGCTGCAGTATATATAATCCGAGTTATTCATTCTCTCCAAATACCGTAGAGGGAATGCAATTTCTCATGTGTGACATGATAACACCTGGACCGCTTACCATACCAGTATACGTTACTGATAGTTTTGGATTGGATGCAACTTGTACCGCTACCGTTACGGTGGAACAGCAACAGCTCTGCGGTAATGTAGGTGGAGGAGGAAATGGTGCTTGCTGGGATCTCAATGATAATGGCGTAGGTGATCCAGAAGAAGATGCTAATGGAGATGGAGTAATCAATGATAGGGATTGCGTACTATTGATGGGAGGGTGTAATTCACAAGTTTTCCAAATCTGTAATGAAGTGGTTGAGTTTATAATAGATCCTTTCTTCCAGAGTTCTTGTCCACTAGGAAATACCTTTACCTACATGTACCAAGTGTTTGATGCTGCAGGTGTGGTAGTGGATTCACAAACTGGTGCTGGTCAGCAGAATTTCACCTATCGAGTGAATCAATTACCAGCAGGTGATTATGAATATCATTTCATGGCTATGGATGAATGCGGAAGAGATGGGTTCTGCATCAAGCCTTTTACGGTGGAGAGTTGTACAACTCAGCAACTCGAGTTGCCACTCTGTAATCTAATAGATGATGTAACCGTTATAGAATCATTTTGTCAGTCTGGCGATATCATAGATATAGATCATAACGTTATTTCTCCTGTCTGCGCGCCTGAAAATCTGAATGCAGTCGTCACGATAGATTATTTTAGTGATGGTGTTGATATACAGACTTTTACGGGTCCCAACAATATATTTGCTCAGCTAGATGCAATCGAAGGGACCCATACCGTCAATCTCCAAGGTGAAGGCTGTGGAGAATTCTTATCATGTACTAAGCAATTTGTGGTGCGATGTGAAGAGCCTCAAACTACAATTGCAGGTTGTGGATCATTAGAATATTCTACTGATTGTGACAATCCAGTCGCTTACCAAGGACTTATCTCTACACAAGTGGAGCCCTCAACAGGTTGTGTGCCAGGTATACAATTTACCTTGACTTACCCTAATGGCCAGACTCTACTTATAACTGATGCAGGTCAAGTGAATTTCACTGCTGATCCTTCTGTAAATGGTTATGGTGTATATACTTACACTGTAGAGGCTTCAGGTTGTGGTCCACTAAATACTTGCTCAGGGTCGGTCAATGTTGTTTGTCAATCAGGCTTCAATGGTATCTCCGGTAACATTGCAACAGAAACTGCACACAAAATAAAAGATGTGGAAGTATCACTACTGGGCTCTACTGCTGCAGCAGTGATGACGACAGATTCAGGTACTTATGCTTTCGAGCCGATGCCTGCGGGAAGCAGTTACAGAATCGTACCTACTAAGGACACCGATCACCTGGAAGGGATTTCAACTTTGGACCTTATCAAGATTCAGAGGCATATACTCGGTATGGAGGTATTGGACTCTCCGTACAAGGTGATAGCTGCAGATGTCGATAAGTCTGACGATGTCAATGGTATTGATTTGATCGAATTGAGAAAATTGATCTTGGGTATTTATGAGGAGTTGCCGAGTAATGATGCTTGGAGAATAATAGATGGTGCGCAACAATTTATCGATGCGAGTGCGCCCTTTGGAAACATTCAGGAAAATTATACCATCACGCAATTACAATCAGATATGCAAGTGGATTTTGTAGGCGTTAAGGTCGGAGATGTGGATAATTCTTATGTAGCTTTCACTGGTGAAGAATTGGAAAACAGATCTGACGAGATTGTTACTCTACTGATAGATGAGGCCGAGCTCATGGCTGGGGATATTCATAAGATTTCTGTAATAGGTGCAGATTTGACTCTGGAGGGATTGCAGGCCTTCATCAATATTGATGTGGATAAGGCAGAGCTGATTGAGGTCATTCCAGTAATGGATGGCTTGACTGAGGCACATTTCAATACCTTGGACTTTGACTTAGGCCAATTAGGAGTAGTTTTTGACAATGAAATTATCACTGATTCTGAAACACAGACAGCCTTATTTGACATAGTATTGATTGCTCGTGAATCAGCGATGCTGAGCGAACTGGTGTCCTTGAGATCAGATAGAGCTACTGAGGCCTATATAGCTCAAACACCGGTAGCTGTGGAATTAGCTTTCCCATCTCACTTTGATGCTATATCGGATAAGATCGAGCTCTTCCAGAACAGGCCTAACCCTTGGTCGGATGCCACTGAAATCAAGTTCTACCTGCCCCAGAGTGAGTATATCACACTCAGTGTCTATGATCTGAATGGTAGATTACTCTACCAGGAGCAAAAAACTGCTCATCAGGGTATCAATATAGCCACTCTCGACAAGGCTGATCTCAACGCCAAAGGTGTCCTCTATTATGAATTAGTCTCTGGTAGTGAGAAATACATACAGAAAATGATCTTGCTGGACTAGTTTTCAGCAGCAGGTCATACTGTCTATAAGACAATTAAAAGTGGATACGCATTGGTATATCCACTTTTTTGTTTGGCAATTGCCCAATTATTGGTCGTCAAATATGGATTGCCGTCATAGATATATGAGCTAAAATCCTAATTTTGCAATTTGATAGACTGAATTCATATTTGCCACTAACGACTGACAACCCATGTTGAAATATTTTCTAGGAAATTGCCCTAAGTGGTTCAAGCTGACCATGATCGGTTTTCTCATACTGAACCTGGCTCTTTACTATGTCATTCCACATAGTGTCCTGGCATGGTTATTCATTTTTGAATTCATTTTCACTTTGGCGATGGCGTTAAAATGCTATCCTCTTCAGTCTGGTGGCTTACTGGCAATACAGGCCTTGGCACTAGGGCTGACTACGCCTAAGCATGCCTATCATGAAATAGAAATGAACTTGGAGGTAATCCTCCTTTTGGTATTCATGGTAGCAGGTATTTATTTTATGAAGCCGCTGCTGATGTTCATTTTCAGCAAGGTTTTCACCAAGATAAAATCCAAGCTGATACTCTCACTCTTGTTTGTTTTTCTGGGGGCTTTTCTCTCAGCGTTTTTGGATGCCTTGACGGTGACGGCGGTACTGATCAGTGTCTCTGTAGGATTCTATGGCGTCTATCATAAGATACATTCCAGTTCGGCAGATTATGATAACAGTGGGGTGATGGACAGAAAGGAATTGAGCGGTGAAACATTGGAGCAGTTCAGATCTTTTCTGAGGAGTCTGGTCATGCATGGTGTAGTGGGTACAGCTCTAGGTGGTGTTATGACACAAGTAGGTGAGCCTCAGAATCTTCTGATTGCTGATAGAGCAGGATGGGATTTCATAACTTTCTTTTTGAAGATGGCACCGGTGACAATTCCTGTATTTGTCTGCGGTCTCATCACTACAGCTTTACTTGAGAAGACAGGATTCTTTGGGTATGGCGCCAAGTTGCCAGAAGTCGCTAGAGGTATCATAGAAAATTATACTGAAGAAGAAGATAAAAACAGGAGTAAGAAAGATAAATATAATTTGATTGTACAGGCAATCTGTGGTATTCTGTTGATTGCTGGATTGGCCTTGCATATAGCCCCAGTGGGATTGATTGGATTGGCTTTGATAATCTTGCAGACAGCCTTCATGGGTATTATTGATGAACATTCTCTGGGTAAAGCTTTTGAGGAGGCGTTGCCATTTACGGGTTTATTAGTTGTGTTCTTTGTCATAGTGGCTATGATACATGATCAGCACTTATTCAAACCTATAATTGATATGCTGGTACAGCAACCCTTGGGTAGCCAAGCGTCACTATTTTACATGGCGAATGGATTTTTATCAATGATTAGTGATAATGTTTTTGTTGCAACAGTGTATATAGGAGAGATTCAGAATTTATTGGAGGCTGGGACTATTGATAAAGATCATTTTGACAAGTTGGCAATTGCCATAAATACTGGTACAAATCTACCGAGTGTGGCGACACCTAATGGTCAAGCGGCATTCTTATTCCTGCTCACTTCAGCAATTGCGCCATTGATCAATCTATCCTATGGTAAGATGGTCAAAATGGCTTTCCCTTACACTATAGTACTAGGGATTATAGGATTGTTAGGTATTTTGAACTACGATATGCTTAAAGGGCTCATGGGATTGTAAGATTATAACTGTACCATTTTCAGAGAAGCCTATGTTAAAGAACATCCATATCTGCTCTATAAAGATTATTTGAGAATTTGAGGAATTTATAATCTTCACTCAGACCCCGGAATTCCATCTTGACATGCAATTCCTGATCAGGTGTCACTTAAGATAAGCAATTCATTTGCTCGCTCAGCACTACAAGACACAGTTGGTTTTCATGAAAATAAACAAGGTAGTAGCCTCTGGAACGGTGTAAGCGCATTCTCTTATCCACCTTCACTTTGAGATAACTGGAACTGGCTATGTGCCGATTAACATCCACATCATCCCATACGAAAGTTATTCAAGAGATGTATTCTGACATTATCCTCTTTTCTGTTAGGCCCAAAGTAACTAAATACGTCTTACTTTTGTGTCATGGTGAAGATTGGAAATACTGAGCTAGGCAAATTCCCGCTTTTACTGGCTCCTATGGAGGATGTCAGTGATCCGCCGTTCCGGGCTTTGTGTAAGCAACAAGGCTGTGATATGATGTACACTGAATTCATCAGTGTAGAAGGGCTGATACGGGATGCTACCAAGAGTGTGCAGAAGTTGGATATTTATCCAGAAGAGAGACCTGTCGGCATACAGATATTTGGCGCTAAGCTAGAGTCCATGCAGCTTGCAGCAGAAATGGTGGAGGAGGCACAACCTGAAGTTCTTGATATCAATTATGGTTGTCCTGTAAAGAAGGTCGTCTGCAAGATGGCTGGTGCAGGAATACTCCAAGATATCGACAGAATGGTCACGCTGACTGATGCCATAGTCAAAGCAACCAAGTTGCCCGTCACGGTGAAGACCAGACTAGGCTGGGATGATAAGACCATCAGAATAGGAGAAGTGGCGGAGCGCTTACAAGATGTGGGTATCCAGGCCTTGTCCATACACGGCCGTACCCGAAAGCAAATGTACAAGGGCGAAGCCGACTGGACAGAGATAGGAAAGATCAAAGAGAACCCGAGAATCCATATCCCCATCTTTGGTAATGGTGATATCAACTCACCACAGAAGGCGGTGGAATATAAGAATCGTTATGGAGTGGATGGGATCATGATCGGCAGAGCCAGCATAGGAAATCCCTGGATATTCAGAGAGATAAAAGCCTATATGAAAGATGGTTCCATCATCGACCCACCCACAATTGCAGAACGTGTAGCTGCTGCCAGAGAGCACCTGACCAGATCTATAGAATGGAAAGGAGAACGAGTAGGCGTCGTTGAGATGCGTAGACACTATACCAATTACTTTCGTGGTATGCGTAATGTGAAATACTTCCGTAGCAAGCTAGTGACGGAATACGATCCTAAAAATCTTTTCGAGATTCTAGATGAGATCATGGAACATTATTCTTCTGAACTACTAGAGTTGCAAGGATAGATGGATTTTCAATTTTACGAAGAAGAGTTACCGATAGCCAAAGCTATTGCCCGTGCTGCAGATGAGCTGGGTTATCCGGCTTTTGTCATAGGGGGATTTGTGAGAGATAGAATCATCAATAGACCTTCTAAGGATATGGATGTGGTCTGTGTGGGTGATGGTATCAAGCTTGCTCAGAAAGTCTCAAAGATTTTGGATGTAAAGCAACAGATAGTCGTCTTTAAGAGATTCGGAACGGCCATGCTAAAGTTGCCTGAAATAGAACTTGAATTTGTCGGGGCTCGAAAAGAATCTTACAGTCAGAATTCCAGAAAGCCTGAGGTGGAACCTGGAACCATAAAGGATGACCAGAACAGAAGGGATTTTACGATCAATGCTTTAGCCATTAGTTTGGGTGCTAAGAATTTTGGAGAATTAGTTGATCCATTTGATGGAGTAGGGGATTTGGGAAGACGCTTGGTCAAGACACCATTGGATCCTGATAAGACTTTTTCAGATGATCCCTTGCGCATGATGAGAGCCATCAGGTTTGCGACTCAATTGGATTATGATATAGACCCGGTAACTTTGCAAGGCATCAAGGATAATCAACATCGTCTTCCGATAGTTTCCATGGAGCGAATCATGACTGAACTGAATAAGATCATAGTCTCACCACTACCGTCCAAGGGTCTGGATTTGCTGTCAGAGACTGGCTTATTAGCACATATACTTCCTGAGTTTGAAGATCTGAGGGGAGTGGAGATACGTAATGGGGTAGGGCATAAGGATAATTACTACCATACGCTGGCCGTCCTAGATAATCTGGCGATGGAAACAGAGGATCTTTGGTTACGCTGGTCAGCTATCTTACATGACATCGCTAAGCCCCCGACTAAAAGATTCGTTGCAGGCACAGGTTGGACTTTTCATGGTCATGAAGTTGTCGGTGCTCGCTGGGTCCCAAGGATTTTCAAGAGATTGAAATTGCCGCTCGACAATAAGATGAAGTTTGTTCAGAAAATGGTCAGGTTACACTTGAGACCCATCTCTCTGACCAGAGAAGATATAACTGACTCGGCTATGCGGCGACTGCTCTTCGATGCAGGAGAAGACATAGATCATCTGATGTTGTTATGCAAGGCAGATATCACTTCCAAGAATGAAGCAAAGGTCAAGCGTATAAAAGAGAATTACGAAATTGTAAAGCAGAAACTCAAGGAGGTCGAGGAAAATGATAAAATAAGGAATTGGCAACCGCCTATAACCGGGGAGATCATCATGGAGACCTTTGGGATAAGTCCCTCAAGAGAAGTAGGGATCATCAAGGACAATATACGAGAAGCCATATTGGATGGGCTCATCTCTAATCAGTATGAAGAAGCTTTTAACTACATGTTGGCCGAAGGTGCTAAGTTGGGGCTGAGCAAAAATTAATTAACAATAGCCTCTTCTGGAGCAGGGGGTAAAAACTTCTCTGAAAAATATCCACTGGTATGATCAAAGTCCAGCTCTCCCTGCTCATTAGTATAAAAAAGCAGCGCTTCCAATTCTAGTTTTTGCTCTGCAAATTTTCTGGCTTTAGTTCTACCCATGACCATCATAGCTGTAGCGTAAGCATCAGCATCTGCACAGGTAGGCGCAAGTACGGATACACCCAATAGATCATTTCGCTCAGGATATCCAGTAAAGGGATTGAGTTCATGGCCATATTGTTTTCCATCTACTTCGTGATAATTTCTATAATTCCCAGAGGAGGCAAGGGCATATTGATTCAGAGAAATATAATTGGAAAAGTCGCGGACCGTGCTCTTTATGTCAGGGGTATTAATGCCTATTACCCAGCGACGACCGCTAGGGCTCAGCCCTTCTGCATACACTTCTCCGCCTATTTCCACCATAAGATTGACAACGCCTTTATCTTTCAGGTAATTGCTGAGGTAGTCTACGGCATAGCCTTTGGCATTGGCGCTGAAATCCAATTGCGCATCGGCGGGCTTTATGCAAATCATCTCATTAGCGCTGACTTCGAGAGTGAATTTGTCCAGACCTACTTGACTAAGCAGTTGAGAGACTTTATTGCTGTCGACTTGAGTCACGGCTACTTTGGGCGAATAACCAAAGCCCCAATAATTGACCAGCGGCATAACTGTAGGATCAAAGTAGCCATCAGTTTTGAGGTAGATGTATTGGGCGGTTTTGAAATTTGAAATGAAGTGTGGGTTGGTGGGCAGCTTGAGTTTGTGAGTTGTGACGTAGGCGCCATTTTGTATGACCTCTATTTTTTCTCCGTATTGCTCGCTCCTATTGATTTTGGAAATTATGGAAGTGTCAATGTAGGTGGATACGGCTAGATTGATATCGATGAGTAAGGAATCGAGCTCTGCTTGGGTGACGAGGTCAGTATGGGGCTCGAAGATGATATTGTATCTCGTTCCCATAGTGCTGCCACTGTATTCCTTGTATGTGGGCGGAGGGGGAGGAGAGTTATTGTTTTGCGCCTTGCAACCCATAAAGAGTGTTGCTAGTGCAAACACAAAAAAAAGCCGACGGCTAGTCGGCTTTTTCTTTTCTTCTAGTGATTGCTTATTCGAAGAAATTGCCATAATCGGAATCTCCTTCTTTTTTTCTGTATTGCACTTCCCTTCTAGGCTCGTTGAGGTCAAGCATTTCTTCTTGTTCCTCAGAACCACCTAACAATAGCAAGGTGCTTTTCTTTTCGTATTCCTCGAGCATAGCCAAGCCTTTCTCCTCAAAGATGCCTTCCTGCAAATCTATCGATTGCATGAAATCAGACGATAGCTCCATGAATCTTTCCATCTCACCTACTTTATTAGCGACATCATCAGCCACGCCTTGCATCGCTTGATCAAACATTGCTCTTTTATCTGGATCACCTTTTATGATACTCATAGCAGATTTCATCGCAGAGTGAGAAGCTCTTATCGCTTTCCTTTCTTGGTCTTTGACCTTGACTTGATCCTTAGTGTCCTCCAGTAGAATTTCTGAATTACTGTACATCTTGGTAAGAACTCTGTAGAGAACAGCTAACTTTCCGTGTAATGCGATATATTTTTTATTGGTCTCTTTAAGTCTAGCTGCCTTTCTTGTAGAGAGGACCAGTTGCTTTTCATTACCCAGTTGCTTGGCTTTTCTGGCGATGGCTAGATTTTGTTCTATTTCTTTGTTGTTATTGGATAATTGATTTTTGAGATTGCGCATCTGCCCTTTCAGGTTGCCTATCTGTTTACCCATTTTCTTGAGGTTTTTCTCAAGGTCATGAATATAATTCTTAAGAATGCCCATAGGATCTATCGTTACAAATATGCTCGTGATCTTACGCATAATGCTCTGATACATATAACCGAACAGGTTTCTCGTCCTCCCATCCAGTGCCATGAAAATGATGACACCTAGCACACCCAGCCCTGCTGCCATACCCAGCGTGGTTGCAAGAATGGAGCCTATAGCTGATGCGAATGTAACGCCGATCCATCCTATCAGACCAGCCATAGCTAGGAGAAATAGAGCACCTGTCTTCCCTTCGGGTTTGCTCCAGAATGATTTTGGTTGTCCTGTGTCTGCCATTATTTTTAATTCTATTTTCTAAAGATAGTTATTAATTGTAGTGATGTCCTTTGAAATTTCTTCAGACAACACTTTATAAACAGTTAAGAACTTTTGTTTCGTTCCCTCAATCTTCGTTTCTGCCATTTCCACATCCTGATCTACAGAGTTAATTCTTTCTGTAAATATTTCCATCTCTCTTTCCAGTTCCTTTATCTTGTTTTTGTGGGCTTCTATCTTGTTTTGAAGTTCCGATACTTCTGATTTTCGGCCTTCTATTTTTTGGCTTTTCTGTGATAATAGAGCAGTCGCGAAGGATTCTCTTTCTCGATCCAGAATATTAGCATAGGATTCTGCTGATTGTTTCAGCTTCTCCTTAGTCAAGCCCATCGTAGATGCGGAAATATAAGCTGACTTATAAGCAGTGACTTCATCCATATCCATTTTTGACAAAGCTTTGACCGTTTGTTTGAAATTCAAATAGTCAAAATTGTTAATTTCAAAATTGCTTTTCATAGCCTTCAATAAGGCATAAACAGACTTTTCATCAAGGTCTTTGACTTCAGGAAATAAATTAGTAAGATCGATGGTCATCAACAAATTTGGTTCAAGATATGAACAAAATGCAAGGTTTTCATTAATCGAGTGTACAGGAGGGCCATATTCCAAGTACGTCTTGCTCTGTGACCTTGATTAAATAGCTAATCCCTTGAATTACAGATATAAAACATATTATTAATTATTGCAATATGTATATTTGTACTTTCTGCCCTTCCCGAGCAGAATCAAGATGATTGTTTACCGTCATGGATGGTTGGCTGTTTAGCTGGTTATGACTGTCCAGACTTTACATTTTTATTCTATGAAATCGATATTTATAATTATGCTGGCTTCCCTTGCCAGTATCTTCACTATTTCAGCTCAGACTTGCATTACAGAGTATGCTAATTCAGCTCGACAATCAGGTGTCAATGGTGCTTCGCCATGGACGAATGTGTCTGAAATCTTGGAATTTCCGGATGATGTACCTGCAACTATATGGCCTTTTGACCCTTTGATGGCTGGAGATTCCACCTTAAGGTTGGGAATTTGGAATTTCGATATTGATATTCCCTGTAATGCTGTCATTACTGATCTATCATTTGATCTGGTAAGAAGAAACAATGCAGCCACGGGAGATGTACGTGATACCGAAGTCCTACTCAAGTTTCCTGATTTCACGTATCCCAGCTCAAATGCTGCAGAAGGCACTGTATGGACGAATTCCACCAGTGCTTATGAAACAGCCAATTTTGTACCTACTGGAGGATGGGGTGTTGTATTGACACCAGAAATTGTTAATGACCCATTATTCGGTCTTATCCTATCCGCTAAGAATTTCTCTACTACTGAGGAAGGTGCTCCAGAGATAGATGCAGTAGCCTTGAACATATGTTACACGGTTAATGGTGATTCTTACGATCCCATAACTGCCACAGCTACGGAACAAGTAGATGACCTCTGTATGGGAGGAGGCAATGGCCGTATAGAAATAACTGCCAGCGGAGGTTCGGGTTCTTATGAATATAGTATCGATGGTGGTATGACCTGGTCAGCTTCACCAGTATTTCCTGGTACGAGTACCAGTAGTTACCATGTCATGGTCAGAGATGTCAATAGCTCATGCGACCTTGACCTTGGAGCTTTTTACATCGGATGCAATGAGGATAGAGTGCTCCAGACCGGAGATGCTATTTATTCTTGTCTGCCTACTGCAGAAGACCCGATTACTTTGGCGGTGGATAGAGTGCAGCCCTTACACGATCTATATCAGAGTGGCACTTTCTTTACGGATGTCTCCTCGATGATACAGACGAAGGCACATTCATGGACGACAATGGATCTTGGAGGCACTGTATTCGGTGTGACCTTTGACGATGATTTTAATATATATACGGGTATCAGTAGTCTTTATAATTTAGTCGCGCCTGTTGGCTCTGCTGATTTAATACAGATAGATGCTGTATCAGGTGTTCCGACAACCTTAGCTACATTGCCAGGAAATGCAGGAATTGGACAAGTTGAATATGCAACTGGTTGCGACCAATTATTTGTAGGGAATCTGGATGATGGCATGATCTACAGATATGATCTTGCAGGAAATCTCCTCTCTACTTTTGATCCTCTGGGAGCAGATGATGGGGCAATCGGATTAGCGCCTCTAGGCGAAATAATCTTAGGTTTAGGTTACAACCCTGTGGAAAGTAGATTGTATTACTCAGTGTGGGCCAATGACTTAATAAATAACGGGAATAGAAATTCCATCAGATCCATCAGTATCAATCCCGCAACGTGTGACTTCGATCCTGCTACAGACGTAGAAGAAGTTTCCATGCCATTTCTGTCTGAGACAGAAGCGACTACCAGGAGATATAGCCATCCAGTATTGGACATAGAAATAGATCCGACTGGAAGTATCATGATACTGGCCGAATCAGGATATAACTCTAATATTCCCGCGACGTTCCCACACCAGTCCAGGTTGCTCAGATATGATGGGTCTACTGGGGGATGGACATTGGATAATAACGTCCCTACTGGTAATCAAGATTATAAATATCAAATAGGCATTCAGAACGATGGTAAAAATTCATTGGGTGGCGTTGATTTTGCCTATGCAGGAATCGATGCAGGCGGTTGTACTAAGAATGATGGAAGCTTTCTTGCTGTGACGGGGGATGCCTTGAGTGGTGTGGATTGTGCATATAACGCTTGTCTTTATGGGTTGCAATATATCAGTATAGATGGTGGCAATCCCAGTAACTCAGTACTCTTCGATTTTGCTAGAACGCCTGACTCTCAACAGAAAGGATTTTTTGGAGATTTAGATATCGTTACGGGTTGCTGCCCTTGTGCTTGCTTGCAGTATGAGTCTTCAGTAACCGTTACGGAAGAAGAGATTTGTGCTGGTGATGAGGTGACAATATGTGTGGAAACTGACGTGCCAGGTCCAAGTTTTGATTGGGATACGGGCGAGACTTCACAATGTATCAGCGTAACGCCAGGAATGACAACGACTTATACGGTAGCTGTTTCTGAGGGAGGTGTATGCAGCAATAGTTTCAGTGCTGAAGTACTTGTGTCTCCTTCCATGATGGTAACTGCTTCCGTGACAGATGTAACGTCCTGTGAAATGGCCAATGGTCAAATAGATGTATCGGTTTCAGGTGGCTCAGCCCCTTATGAGTATAGTATAGATGGCGGTGTCACAGTACAGTCTACTGGACTGTTTACGGATGTGATGGCAGGGACTTACATGATCTTGATAGCAGACAATTTTGGTTGTGCTTATGAAGAAGATATCACTGTGGATGGTCCAGGCACACTGAACTTGGATATCATGACCATGGATGATACTGATTGTATGGTCTCGGATGGTAGTATCTCTGTAACCGTTACAGGAGGAACACCTCCCTACAATTATAGTGTGGATGGTGGTACAAATTTTCAGGATGTGAATAGTTTTCAGAATATGATGGGAGGCATATATATGGTTGTCGTGGAAGATGACTTAGGTTGTCTGGTGAATGCTACAGTCGAGCTTATGATGCCAGCATGCTTTGGACGAGTGGGAGATCTGGTATTTGAGGATGCAGATGGAAATGGTATTCAAGATCCATCAGAACCCGGCGTGCCAGGTGTCAGAGTAGAGCTATACAATGATAATGATGTACTTATGGAGATTCAGATTACAGATCCGGATGGTCGATACTTATTCGAAGATGTACGTGAGGGTAATTATTATGTAAAGTTTGTCAATCCAGATGGGTTTACAGGAACTGACCCTGCTCGAGGCGGCAACTCCAATAATGACAGTAACGTCGATCATACGCAGGGGGAAGGCACTACACCTATGTTTTCAGTATCTCCCAATGAGAATGAATTGAGCATAGATTACGGTGTATACAGATGTGTTCAGATAGGTGAACAAATCTGGTATGACTTCAATGAGGATGACTTATTCAATGGTGGAGAGAATGGTATCAATGGCGTAAGAGTTGAAATATATAAGCGAGAGAACGGTGAATGGTTTCTGGAAGAATTCCAAAATTCCGGAGCTAGGCCAGGGAGTCCATCGGATGATGGTTATTTCAAATTTTGTGTATCTCCAGGTGATTATTATTTGAAATTTCTCAATGCCCCTAGCACCTTTGTCAGAGCCGTACCTAATGTCGGATTTAATGAGGCCATAGATTCTGATCTGACGGATAGATTCGGCAGAGGAACCACAGATCAGTTTACTGTAAGGTCTGGTGAGGAAAAATGCGACATTGGTGCAGGTTACTATCTCGAAGGGACAGTAAGTGCCCTGGTTTGGTTTGATGGAAATAATAACGGTCTCAGGGATGATGAAGAAATTCCGATGCCGGGCATTCAGATTCTAGCCATAAATAAAGATGGAGAGGTTATGGCCGCTTCGGAATCTGACAAGAACGGACAGTACATGCTCGACAAATTGCCCAAGGATTTCTATTATGTCCAAGCTATGTTGTCAAATGATTATATCGTGACCCAAGCCGATCAAGGCTCTGATGAATCGATAGACAGTGATCTGGATGGCAGTAATGGAGAGAACACTTCCAATCAGTTTTTATTGTTACCTGGAGAATCAGTGAATGACATAGACATAGGAATAGCACTTAGTGTCTTACCAGTCACCTGGTTGGATATCATGGTAGAGGAAGAAGAGGGCGTGAATGCGATCTCGTGGTCTGTGGGTTCTGAGGTCAATGTAAGTCATTACGAATTGCAGTATTCAAAAGGCGAATCATTTAGTACAGTAGCGACTAGAAGATCTCTTGAAACCAATACGCAAGAAGTGCAATACTATCAATTAAAGCATGATGCTTATTCAGTAGGTACTAATTATTACCGTATCAAGCAATATGACCTGGACGGCCGTTTCAGCTTCTCGGACGTAGTTGCCATTCAGAATGGGAAAAAGAGGGAGGCAAATAAATTAAATGTGTACCCTAATCCAACGGAAGGTATATTGAATCTGGCAGTAGAAATGTCGGATTTGCAATCAGATCTGGAAGTCAGGATTTTTGACCAATTAGGAAGAGTTATTTCAGATGTAATATTAACAGATAATTTATTCAGGTATGGTGTTCAGACGTACGAATTGGATTTGAATGACTTGCAGGATGGTCTCTATTTTATAGAGGTGACTGCTGATGATTCAGTATTTTCAGAAAGGGTTTTCTTGAAAAAATAACTTAGCTTGCTATTTCTATTTTGGAATAGCCTTGAGAATTTTTTACTAAGCGAATTTGCACGTGGATGCGCTCTTTGAGAGCTTCCACGTGCGAAATCACACCTACGGTTTTTTGACTTTCAGTTTGGAGCCTCTCCAGCGTATTCATAGCCATGTCCAAAGTTTCCGGGTCCAAGGTTCCGAATCCCTCATCTATAAATAAGCTGTCGAGAGATATATTCTTAGATGCCATATCAGATAAGCTGAGTGCCAAGGCCAGACTCACCATAAAGGATTCTCCTCCTGATAGCGTGCTGACAGCTCTTTTGGTTTCTCCTTGATATAGATCTATGACTTGCAACTGACCATCTGATTCAGGTTTGGTCAATAGATACCTGTCAGATAATTGTTTAAGTCTTTTATTAGCTAGTACTACTAAATTTTGCAAGGTTAAACCTTGAGCATAATTTGCGAATTTATTTCCTTGTGCATCTCCTATGATGGAGTGGAGCAGTGCCCATTTTTCTTGCTCTTTTTCCAGCTTATCTAATTCAGTCTGGAAAGTTGCTATTCTTTTAAGACTATTTTCATCTTGATTAAGCTGTTCTGTGAGTTGGCCTATGCCAGTGAGCAATTCTTTTTGGCTCTTCTCCAGTTGTATCAGGTCTACATTTATCAATTCTAAAGTCTCTTCAAAACTATCTTTGGCGCGATAGGCTTTGAGATTTTCCTTTATTGATTTCAGTGCAGTTTCCAATTCCGTCTTATGAGTACTCAGTTGGATTTTCCTTTCCTTTATGGAGTTGACTTCATTGTCATTGAGTATCAATGCTTTCAGTTGCATCAGTGATTCCAGGCCGATCTTCTCTAAGATTGGGGATAGTTTCTTATCAGTAACATTCAGGTTCTTTGTCTCTGTTTTCTTTTTCTGTTTTGCGTTGGTGATCGCTTGTTGATTTGATACGAGGCTGGTGGTGCAATCTTGGAATCTATCTTGTAACTGATTGCATACAGTCGTAACATTTTTGCCTTTAAACATATCCAAGCGCTGTTTCTGAATTGTCTTATACTTAGCTGTGACAACTGTTAGTTGCTGGTACTTGGATAGGAAGGTATGTATTTCTTTTTGACTTATGATCTGTGCTAATTTCTCTTCCGATTGCAATAGAATCTTATTGTTGGATTCTATCTTGTGTAGTAGTTCCTTATGTTTCAGATTTCCCACTTCAGAGGATTGAAGTAAAATGATTAGGGTTTTTTCTAATTCTTGTTTGTGTATGCTTAACGCTTTCAGGTCTGTTCGGAAGGTTTCTATTTTGGTTTGATTAGTAACTTTCGTTGAGTTTAAATGCTTAAGTTCTTTTTCTATTTTTTTTATTATTTCATCAGTTTTTTTGATCTCCAGGTCGTAGCCATTTCCAGAATCTGGTAGGTGTTCCGCATAAGGGTGTGATTCTGAACCGCATAGTGGGCAAGCCTCACCGTCTTGTAGATCCTTTCGGTAATCTGTGAGACTAAACAATTTCAGGGCTTTTTCTTTCTGAATCTGTAAATCTTTTTTGTGGTCAGAGAATTTTTTCAGCTCATTCTGATTTGCTTCTTCTTCTGTTCCTATGCTAATCAACTCTTTTTCAAGGACAGTTATCATTTTACTTTTCTCTGCCAAGGCAGTGTTGCAAGTCTCTTGAGCTATTTTATTTTCGGCCAACTTTACTAGGATTTCAAGCTCGCTTTTTAGTTTGTTTATTTCTTGACTCAGAGCTATGACTTGCTTGTCTACGTCCACGTTCTCTTGTGCAGGAGTGGACAGCTCTTTCATTTGTTCTTGCAAGAGCGCGATTGCTTTGTCGGGACTGATAGTAGGGCTTAAGCCTAGCTCTGTCGCTGTGGCGTTATCGTCTAGCAGTTGATTGACCTGTTCTCTTAATTCTGTTCCTTGCTCTCTGATGTTTTTGAGATCATTGTCCATGGAATTCACCATTGACTCATAAGCTTGCATTTCACTCTTGAAGCTTCCCTCGTTCACTGGTTTTTTAGTTAGCTCAGCCATTTCCTTGACAACTTCTGCCAGTTGCTTTTTGGCATTGTCTATGTGAGCTTGGTATTCCACTAGTTGCCCTTCTATGATATTAAGTTGGTGGGCAGACATTTCATAGGCGACTATCTTGCCCCGATATGGAGAAGCGAGGTCATGTGATAGGAGTTTGGCATCTTCTCTTTTGAATTCACTGAGTTGGGTAAGCAGCAGGTCATATCGATTTTTTTTCGTTGACCACTCCGCTTCCAGTTTTCTGAGTTCTTGCTTGACCTGTTTGGCCGTGTTGAGTTCCTTAAGTTTTCTATTCTGCTCTTCGACTATCTTATGAGACTCAGTCAAGGTCGCTTTTATGACAGTCTTTTCTTCTTCAGGTAATAGGATTATATCATCTTTTCTAGTTTTGAATTTGTCTATCTCTGCCTTGACTGCTCTATGTTTTTCAAAAGCTTTGATACCCAATTTTCTATAGATCTTAGAACCAGTTATGTTTTCGAGTAGATAACCTCTTTCGTTTTTATCTGCTTTTAGGAATTTAGCAAATTGTCCCTGTGATAAAATAATGGATTTGATGAATTGGTCGTAGTCGAGCCCTATAATCTCTTCATTACGATTAGGCACTTGGCTCCGCTTGAGGTCTAGAAAACTACCGGCACTATGGCTGTAGATTTCCATGTGATAGTCTCTCAACTTGTTGTTTCTATTAGTCGATATCTCCCATTTGGAGGTATATACTTCATTTTTTATCTGATATTCGATAGCAGCATAACACGATTTTGTATGTCTGGTCATGACAGAACCGGCGCCTTCCAGTTCCGTTTTGGTCATTGGTTTTTTAAATCTCGGTATCCTATTGAATAACGCCAAGGTTATGACATCCAGTATCGTTGATTTCCCTGATCCAGTAGGCCCGACTATGGCAAACATTCCTGAGTGTGACAAGGGATGCTGAGAGAAGTCTATCTCTTGTTCTCCTTTGAGATTATTGATGTTCTTGAAGGTGATTTTTCTGATCTGCATTTTATACGGTATCCAGAAGTTCTAGAAATGCACCCTGTAAGAGTTCTATGGTCTTACCGTCCAAGGCTTCAGACTCCAGTCGTTTATTGAATACGTCCATGGGTTTCAGTTCTTCAATGCTGACACCTTCGGTGAATAGAGAACTGGTATCCATTAGCTGATTTGCAAATACTGTTTTGCTTTTTAGAATTCTGAATTTTTCATTAGATTCGTATAGTTGTGTCAGCTCTTCCACTTGGGACAAGATCAAAGCACTGAATTCTTCCTCGATGATCTCTATTTCCACGAACGAAGGAAAAGTATACTTTGGGTCGTATTTTTCCAATGCTGAAGAAACTTCTGATAAATTTCCAGAAATTTTGATGAGTTCTCTGTTTTTTGGAATTTCTATTTCACTGATGTCAACTATTTCATTTTCTTTTATTTCTAATAGCACTATGATTTTTTTATCTTCTTTCTCCGAGAAACTGAGCGGGATGGGGGAACCTGAATATCTGATTATGGGATTCAGATCCACCATCTGAGGTCGATGGATATGTCCCAAGGCTACATAGTCGAATACTGAAGGGAAAATGGAGGATTCCACCGCTGCCTGATTACCTACGTGTATGTCTCGCTCGCTCTCACTGGCTGATGCACCTTGTGCATACAGGTGACCCATTGCGATTACGGGCACAGCAGATTTTTGTGCTAGACACAGATCCCCTAGAGTCTGATAATGGGTTTTTATACCAGCCCTGATGGCCTCTGCTCTGTTGTTGTAATGCTCATCATCTGATAATTTATTTCTGAGATCCCTGTCTCTCAGAAAGGGGGTAGCTGCAACTATTAGTTCGAGCTGTTTCTCTTCGTTGTAGATGGATATGAGTTCTTCTTTTATGTCATCTGGGGTTCCGCCTACAACACTTATGTTAATAGTAGATAGTATTTCCTTGGGGGCATTGAGCTCTCCTACAGAATCGTGATTACCGCCCGTAATGATAACCTTACAGCCAGAATTATATAGTTGCAGAATACATTCGTAATAAAATTCCTTATCTCGTATACTTGGATTGGCTAAGTCAAAGACATCTCCGGATATCAGAAGCAGATCCACTTCTTCGTCTTCTATGAACCCTATCAACCAGTCGAAGAACAGTCTAAGCTCAGGCAATAAGGGTTCTTTGTGTAGAACCTTTCCTATATGCCAATCTGCTGTATGAAGAACTTTCATCTATATCTAAAATATATGCTATAATACATAAACCCGAGCAAGGTGGTTACACGGAATTATAAAAATCATTCAGACAGCTTATGAACAATGTGCTCGACTAGAGAAAGTCCACATCTTCTGAGAGACGACTTTTGATGAGCTTGATCATTGCTTTTCTGATAGGAATGCCATCATAGACGATTTGGTATAAGGTCTTGATGACGGGAGCATCCAGCTTAGCGGCATTTATGATCTTGTATGCAAATTTTATTGTTCTGTAACCTTCAGCGACTTCGTCCATGATTTCTTTTATTTCATCTATGGATTTATCCTCTGACAAAAGATGCCCAAAGGTATAATTACGACTCTGTTCTGAAGTGGCAGTGGCTATAAGGTCTCCTATACCTGCCGTGCCTATGAACGGCCTGGCTTCTGCCCCTACAGCTTGACCTATGATGATCATTTCCCTTAGTCCTCGAGTGACCAGGAGTGCTTGCATATTCTTTCCAAACTTGAGACCATTCAGCAGGCCAGAAGCAATGGCTATGACATTTTTAAGTGCTCCTGCCAGTTCTACGCCTTTGAGATGATTGGAGCCATATACAATGAATTTATTGCTGGACAGCGCATTTCTACCCGCATCAATCACTTCTGTGAAGTCAGAGGCCAGTACTGATGCAGCCGGTTGGCCAGCAAGAATTTCCTTGGCCAGATTCGGGCCTGCCAAGGCTCCAGTTCTTATGACGCTGGTTTCTTGTCTGATAACTTCGGTCATCGTGAATACCGACTTTTTGATTTCACTGATGCTGTTGGCCTTTACAAAATTTTCGCCAACGTCGAGACCTTTGGTACCATGAATCAAAATGTGACCAGGACCTATGTGAGGGGCTAATTGGCGCATTACAGTACGGAAAAACTCAGATGGGATGATAGGAAATATGAGTCTACAGGTCTGTGCAAGCTCTGCCAGGTCTGTGGTGCCAGTGACCAGCTCTGACATTTCGTAGCCTTTTATCTTATGATTGATATTCAGCTCGTCCACGACTTCTTGCTTTCTAGCATAGACTAAGACTTCCCCATTCAACGTCAGCAAATTGGCAATTGCAGTCCCGAAAGAGCCTGCACCTAGTACACCGATTTTCATGAGTTATGAATTTTCAGATTTTTGAATGAAGACTGAAAATTACCTCTTTTTCTTTTTAGGGCTTTTATTGGATTTTTTGGCCATTTCCTGTTGCTGTTTCATGGCTTCTTCCAGCCTATTCTGGAATCCACCCTTTTTCTTGGGTTTGTTTTTATTGGCATCCAGCTCAGCTCGGAGTTTCTCATCCTTAAACACAAACTTCTTGGTAATGATGGTCTGAGCAATATTGAAAACATTACTGAAGAACATATATACAGTCAGACCAGAGGCATAACTATTAAAAAAGAAGAGGAAGGTTATTGGCATGAAGTATTGCACATACTTCATGGCAGGATTGGCAGACATGTCCATATGCCTCATATTATAGTAAGAGTATATGATTGTCGTGAGTGCCCATAGTATGGTAAAGAGACTTATATGTGACCCAAAGGCTGGAATCTCAAATGGTAAATAAGCGATCACATCGTAAGAAGATAGGTCTGTCGCCCAGAGAAAAGATTCTTGTCTGAAAGTAATCGAAGCCGGAAAGAATCTGAAGAGGGCATACCAGATTGGCATCTGGAGTATCATAGGCATACAACCGCCCAAGGGACTCACACCGAATTCCCTGTACATCTTCATTGTCTCCATCTGTACCTTTTGTTGGTCATCTGGATATTTGGTCTTGAGAGCAGCAATCTCTGGTTTCAGAAGACCCATCTTAGCTTGGCTATGTAGCATCTTGTACATGAGCGGGTAGAGGATCATCTTGAGTATGAATATCAAAACGATGATGACGATACCTTTGACACTGATGAATTTGGAAAGCCAATTGAAGGCAGGTCTGATGATCCATCTGTTGATACTCCCGAATAGTGATCGTCCAAACGGAATGATCTCCTCTAATTTGTTATCAAACTGTCTTAAGTTTTCAAATTCATTGGGGCCAATGTAAATAGAGGTTTCTATGGATTCATTGGCTACGAGATCCAAAGGTATGTCGTACTCGGTTTTGATTAATTTGAGATCAGGTGAATCATCTTCCATTGCGATGGTTTCAAAAGTCCCATTTTCAAATTTTTTATTTCTTGTGATTATCGAAGTATTGAAAAACTGATTGACATGCGATACCCACTCTATGGATTTGCTATCCAATTCTTCTTTGTCATCTGTTCTACAATTACAGTAGTCAGATGATTCACCTGTTTCTTTGAAATAAACAGAAGAATAATATTTTTCAAAGTCTGTATTCAATTCCAATCTGTCCAGATAGTTATGCCATTTGAATCTCAGCTTATTTTCACCTGGATTCAATAGTTGCTGGACACTTTGAAATTGCAAAGCGTGGTCTACCACATAGCTGCTATCTTTAATCGAATACTTCTGCACTATGGCTGAACCATTGCCTAGCTGCGCAGTCATGGTGACTGTATTGCCATTGACAATGGGTGAGAAATTGAGATCTGCAGTAGAGACAGTACCATTATTCTTGGTGTTCAGTAGGTATTCCCACTTGTTCTTCTTGTCTTCTAGTAGGGCCAGAGGGCCTCTGGTCTGATTGTGATCTTCATCTTCATACAGCTTGTAATGGTTTTTTATTATTGCTTCCTGAATGACACCTCCATTGCTGGACAGGGTCAATTTTACTTTGTCATTTTCGAGGACAACTGTTTTTTCTTGACCCACCATTGCATTCCCAAAATCACCATAGGTGGCATTCAGCTTCTGGACAGCTGCTGTATCATTGACAGTGATGACGGCGGGTTGCTGGATTTCTTCCGCTGGTTTTGTCAATCCTTGTTCTGTTGCAATTTTGACCTGTTGGATTGAATCTTGAACGGCTTGGTTTCTTGCCATTTCTTCCGCTGTAGGCATCGTCCAATAGAAGTATCCTGCAAATACGATGAACAACAATAGTACGCCTAGGCCTTGGGTTTTATCCATTAAGTTTACTTAGGTTTGGTCTTAGTCATAAGTCTCTTATGACAGATACTTAAATTAGGCGCAAAGGTACACTTTTGTTATAAAGCTGACCATTACGCCGGGCTATAACCTCTTGGATTTAGTCGAAAATGACAAGAATGACTTATTGTTAAAGTGTTGAATTACTCTATATAACCTTTTTATGATCAAGGAGTTAGCCATAAAAATCACGCCGGACAGATTATCAGACAATGATTATCTCCAGCAAGTCATTCGGCAGCAGCTCAAGCTCAAGTCCACAGATTCTTTTGACTTCAAAGTCGTCAAGCGCTCAATAGACGCCAGAAAAGGTAGGCCCAAATACTTATTGAGAGTGCTGGTCGGGATATCCGAACCAGTAAGAACTGATGCAGACCTGCTAAATGTAAGTTTTCATTCGACCGTGGATAAACCTACTGTCTTAATAATCGGGGCAGGGCCAGCTGGATATTTTGCTGGTCTGGAATGTATCGAGCAAGGGTACAGACCCATCATTCTGGAGAGAGGGAAGGATGTGAGAGCAAGACGACGGGATCTCAAGGCCATTCAGCAGGACGGTATCGTGAATCCTGACAGTAATTATTGCTTTGGAGAGGGTGGGGCTGGTACTTACTCAGATGGAAAACTCTATACTCGGTCAAAGAAGCGCGGCAATATTCTCAAAACGCTGAAATTGCTAGTGGATCATGGGGCCAATCCAGACATACTCATAGATGCCCACCCGCATATCGGCTCCAATAAGCTACCCGTCATCATCTCCAAAATCAGAGAGACCATCGAATCTTATGGGGGTGAGATTCACTTTGAGACCAAGGTTGTGGATTTTCTCCTTACAAATAAAGTCTGTAAAGGCGTCATAACCGAGAATGGTGATACATATGAGAGCACAGCCACCATATTGGCTACTGGGCATTCTGCGAGAGACATATTCCATCTGCTAGAGCAGAAAAAGATCAAAATAGAAGCCAAGCCTTTTGCCATAGGTGTCAGAGTAGAGCACCCTCAGGCCCTTATAGATGAGATCCAGTATAATCAGAAACCTCGTGAGGAGAACCTTCCCGCGGCCTCTTACAAACTGGTGGCGCAGGTCGAAAAAACTGGTGTCTTCTCATTCTGCATGTGTCCAGGAGGCCTTATTGTACCTGCGGCTACAGCGCCAGGAGAGGTCATTGTAAATGGAATGAGTCTATCCAGAAGAGACTCTCCGTATGCCAATTCTGGAATTGTAACCTCCGTTTCTACAGAGGAACTGAAGCAATATGGGTATTCTGGTAATTTGGCCACTTTGGAGTTCCAGCAGGATGTGGAGCAAGAGATCTTTGAATTCGGTGATGGATCCCAGCAGGCGCCAGCTCAGAACTTGATAGATTTTGTCAATTCCAATGATATGATAGCTGTGACAGATACTTCGTATATCCCTGGAATCTACAGGGCACCTCTGCACGAAATATTGCCTGACTTCATCTATCACAGGTTGCGGGAAGGAATGGTGGCCTTTTCTAGAAAAATGAAGGGGTACTTCACCAGTGAGGCCAATGTTGTGGCCATAGAAAGCAGGACTAGTTCGCCAGTCAGAATTCCCAGAGACAAGCTGAGCTGTATGCATACGGAGATAACTGGATTATATCCTTGTGGAGAAGGTGCAGGCTATGCGGGCGGGATCTTGTCTGCTGCTATGGATGGGCAGCGGGTGGTAAAAGCCATTTCTGAGGTTCTGAGCTGAATCGAGCTTGTGCTATTAGGTAGTATTTCATACTTTAGACTTTACTTTCATTTTTAAACTTCAAGCTCTTATCTTATTTAATGACCCACGCGGATCCCTATATAAACGCCTTGATCAATAATGACCGTGAGGTTATAACTGAGATGTATAGTAACTTTCTACCTCGTATAGAAGCGATATTGGGTAAGATGGGGGCCAGTAAAAATGAGGCTTGGGAGGTGTTCCAAGAGAGCCTAATAGTTATACTTAATAAGGCGCAATCGCCTGACTTTGAGCTAACTAGCTCATTTTATACCTTTCTGGTCAGCGTTGCCAAGTTCAAGTGGTTCAACGAATCAAAGAAAAAGCATAAAAAGAATGTTACCATTGATGATGTGGGAACATTAAGAGTTGAAGAAGATATTATGGAATCCATTCTCAAATTGGAACGATTTGAGCTGTATAAGAAGAAACTTGCAGAGTTGGACCCATTTTGTCAGCAACTTTTTGAGCTTTTTTTCAATAAGTTATCCTTCAAGGAAATAGCTGTAAAGCTGGATTTACCTTCAGATAACGCTGCCAAGCAGAAGAAATACAAGTGTCAAAAGAAACTTATGATGAATATTAAAAAGGACGTTACATACAAACAATTGTTATGAACCTTAGCGATAACAACAAATATCAATTACTCGATGACTTCATGTCTGGTGGTATGAATACAGATGACCTGGATAAATTCAGGGCTTTTCTGCAAAGCGATGCTGATTTGGCACTGGATCACCAGATAATCTCAGAGTTGAAAGAAGCCAAAGCTTTTGCCCCAGCAGAAAATGACCTCAGAAGCACTTTAGACAGTATCAGAATAGATGCACTTGCTGCATCTGACACTACAGGTATAGAAGAAAATCCCAGAATCAAAAATGGTCAAGCACCACAGCGTAAGAGTAAGTATCGCGTAATGGTCACTGCTATGGCCATGGCTGCTACACTTCTGCTTTTGCTTACCGTTTTCTTCCCTCAGAATGGGAATATCAATAATACTGATGCCTACGAGCAATATGCAATGATAGAGCCTCTGCAATTAGCCATTAAAAGTGATGAATCGCCTAAGATGGTCACAGAATTACAAGATGCCTACAATGCACAAGATTATGCCACAGCTTTGCCTATAATTGAGAATTACCTTGAGAATGCACCCCGGGACTTGGATGTCATGCTGGCCAAAGGCATTGCCCTCACAGAAATAAGCAGATTTGCAGAAGCTGATGTGACTTTTGATCAGTTGGCTGCTCTATCTCCTAGATTGAAAAAGTACCAATGGCATAAAGCAATGAGTCTGATAAAGCAGGATAAGATTAAGGACGCGAAAGCCTTATTGAATGACTTGGTTGCAACGAAAGCTTACAATCACAGACAAGCAAAAGAATTATTAGCTAACTTGAAGTAAATACACTTCATTGCGGTTTAGCTTAATCATCATATGCCTATGCTTCACTTTACAGTCATTCTCTCAGAATGGAACTGACAGAGCAACTATAGAAGAAGCTCTAGTCCAGTATAAATCCCTGGATAAGAATCCGCAATTACTGCTCTTAGAAAGCATACTGGAAAAATCAGAGACTAATTTCTCATCTGGAGATACAACACTGACCAAGGTCTATAGAGAACTCGCTAACTGGTATTTCACCCAGAGGGAATATAAGAAGGCTCTCGTATACTTTGGAGAACAAGAAACAGCTCTGCGAAATACTGAGGACTCCTTAGCCTTAGGGATGAATTTAACTCAGCAAGGCATCTGTAATTTCAGACAGTATAAGACGAAACTTGCAAAAAGTTGTTTTGAAGAAAGTATCAACCTTAATCACGATTTGACTTCAGCCAAAGATTTTGACAATTACATAAATTTGGCTGGGATATTCTGGTCTGAAGGAAATTATAATCTTCAGATAGAATATGCAAAACATGCTCTATCCTTAGCGAGTTCTCCGGCAGAGAAATGTCATGCATATTATCAGCTTTTCAGAGGAAATATCTGGTTGAAGAATTATGAGGATTGTAAGACTAATGTAGAAAAACAATTAGAGATCAGTTCAAGGGAAGGATTGTATTTCGAACGAGGTTCTGCATATTTTTGTCTGGCTTGGTTAAGAAGTAAAGAGGAAAAGCATCAAGAATCCATTAATTATTACGACAAAGCCATTTCCTATTACAAGCGGAGTGACAGTGATTTGCGGCATGAAAAAATATCATATTGCTATTCTGGTATGGGGTCTAAATATAATAGGCTAAAAAAAAATGAACTCGCTGTTCAATACGCCAAACTTGCTGTAGAAGAGAGCATTAAGTTTCATCGAAAAGATTTCCATGCCAGATCTGCCATACATTATCATAATCTGGCAGTAAGATATATGCGAAGTGGAGATTACGAGTCTGGAATCAGGCAAGTTCAGAATGCGATAAAATGTTTTCTTGAAGACCCTGACTTTTCTGATTCAAGGGCAACGATTCCGAGAGATAAATTATATAACGTTCCTGTGAAATGGGATTTGCTTAGATCAATTCAGGACAAAGCTCTATGCTATGCTCATCTTTATATAGACCACAATAGTAAAGAAGACGCCAGGACAGCAGAACTACATCTTTCCAATGCTGTGGAGCTGATAGAGATCATGCGTGCAGAACTATCTACTGAGGATACCAAGGTGATGTGGAGAGGTAGAATACGGCACATATACGATTATGCAATAGAGATCAGTGACTGGCTAGGTGATGAGGGGAAAATGCTCAAGTATATGGAGAAAAGTAGATCTCTCTTGCTGCTGGACGAGCTCAATCATAAGGATGCACTGGATATGATTCCAGAACATCTTGCTATCAGGGAACAAAAGTTAAGAGAAAATTTCACTAGTGAAAATAGTGGTGATATAAGTAAATATGCTGAATACAATGGGTTTCTTGATTCTCTACAAAATGCTTACCCACATTACTACGAGTACAAATTTGAGATCAATACGCCTACCATAGCCACAGTTCAGAATTCAATACTTAATGATTCCACTCTGGTGTTACAATATCATCTTACCAGCGACTCCATTTATATACATAGCATCACTGAAAACTCTACCGAACTAATCACGAATGAACGGCCCGAAGATCTGGAAGAAAATGTCAGTCGCTTATTAGAGCTGGTCAGCAACAAAGACAGTCTGGAATTCAAATCCAATTTCAAGGAATTTCTAGATTTATCTGGAGATTTATATGCATTATTATTTGAAGGACTGACGGAGAGGAAAGCTAATGTCATCATACTGGGTGATGGTGTACTTAATTATCTGCCTTTTGATTTATTGATCACAGGTATTGACCCTGAGGGTTATCCAGAGTATTTATTGGAGCAACATGTATTCAGTAATGCACCTTCCTTAGCTGTGTTGTTGAAATTGAAGGGCAAAAAAAAGTTTAACAATTTGATGGTGGTCAGTCCAGAAGAATTTGATGAAGTGGGATTTACGCCATTGGTGTTGAGTGCAGAGGAGATCAATTCCTTGGAACAATTATCTGCTACTACTTCATATAGGCGAGATGAGGCGACTTTCGAAAATTTTCTGGCGGATAGTCCCCGATTTGATGTGATACATTTTACATCTCATAGTGGCTTGGATTCGCTAGGTACACCGTGGATAGCCTTCAAGGATTCGCTGGTGGACTTGAAACAGATATATAAGCTGAAGTTGAATGCTTCGCTGGTTACTCTTAGTTCATGTAAGAGTTATGACGGGAAGTCACATTCAGGGGAGGGGGTCAATAGTCTTGCTCGTGCATTTTTATTTGCGGATGCTTCAGCAGTAGTAGGGAGTACTTGGAACTTGAATGAAGCATCTGGCTTGGCAGTACTGGAGAATTTTTATGAAAGAATAAAAGGTGGATCGAGTAAAGCAAAAGCCTTAAGGGATGCAAAGCTGAAATACATCAGAAACAATCCTTATAAATCTCCTCACTATTGGGCGCCATTAGTCTTGATGGGCGACCCTGGAGCACTGGAAGTGAGCTCTAAGCACAGTCATCTCGGCTGGTTATTTATTATTGGGCTACTAGCTCTGTTAGTAGTGACAATTAAAAGATTCTTCTGAGTCAAAAATTAGTACTGTTTAAGCAGTTACTCAAGTTACTGAAGGGACATAAATTAATAGATCATAGATTGTAGTAAATAGAAGTCACACCGTGTATAATTTTAGCGGATGGCCAATCCGGATTAAGATTTTATAGTAGAACTACTCTATCGTGGGTAGATCTGCATTGATGATATAAAGAGAAGGAATTGTATTGTAGAGGCTGGGGGATTGATTCCTTCGGCCTCGCTTTTTCAGGGTTATGCTTTGACCAGCTTGAGGCAGGGCCATTACACGATACTATGATAGATGATTCGAATTAGGAGAATAATATGAGCATAGGCTTTACCTTAATAGTGTCATGTTCTGTATGTCAAGCGCCGAGTTGCCTGCAAAAACTCCTGCCAAAACTCTCAGGACAACGTGGGTAAAAGTTGCTACTGAAAATGGCTTGACTGTGGAAGTTGCTGATATTGCATCGACTACTAATATTATTCTTCCAGTATCTGTAATCGTGCATACTCGAGCATAATCCTCTTATCTGGAGAATCAGGTAGACCATCAAAAGAAATAGTAGCCACATTCCTTTCATCTATGCTCTTCACTTTGCCTTGCCCGAATTTCATATGTAAAATGGTCTGGCCGACTTTGATTTCTGATTTCTTGTTGGGTTTGAAATCTTTAGGATCTATGGCTAGTTTTTTCAACTTTGCTGAAGTCATTTTTTTGAAATTACCTAGAATCTTAGGTTGGCCAAAGCTTTTGGGTCTGACTGTCAATGCCGCTTCGATATTATCATCAGAAATTTCTTCTAAGAATCGACTAGGGTCATTAAAGCGCATATTACCATACTGATATCGACTATTAGCATAAGTCAAAGTCAATATTTCTTCTGCTCTGGTGATGGCGACATAGAATAACCTTCTTTCTTCATCCAGTTGTTCCGGAGAAGAAAGAGACATGTATGATGGAAATAGATTCTCTTCACAGCCCACTACGAAGACAGATTTGTATTCCAGTCCTTTGGCTGAGTGGACGGAGAGTAAAGTTACTGTATCCACGTTGTCTTTGTCTTCATCAGCATCGGTCATCAGAGAAATGGTCTGAAGAAAATTAGACAAGGTTCTTTCTTGGTTGTCGATGTCTTCGTCTGGATCTAATACATCATCTTCTGTAAATTCTTGGATGCCATCGAGTAAGGCATTGATGTTATCCATTCTGTTTTCTGCCTCTATTGAGTTTTCACTTTTGAGCAGACCCATTATGCCTGATTGTTTGACGATATAGACTGCCGCTTTGTAAGCATCAGCTTCAGCAGCTTTGGCTTGGCAGGCTATGATGATCTTGACAAAGTCTCCTAGTTTTTTCTTGACAGCACTGGAGAAATTTATCTTGGTGAGGCAATCCCAGATGGACATTTCGTTGTCATTGGCCAGAGTGGTGAGCTTGGTCATGGTAGTCTTACCTATTCCTCTACGGGGATAGTTGATGATTCTCTTTAAGGCTTCATCATCTTTGGAATTGACAGCTATTCTGATGTAGGCTAGAACGTCTTTGATTTCTTTTCTCTGATAGAAGGAAGTGCCCCCGTAGATTCTATAAGGAATATTATATCGTCTAAGATGCTCCTCAAAAACTCTCGATTGTGCATTGGTCCTGTAGAGAATTGCAATCTGACTATTATTGAGATTATACCTGTTTTTCTGTTCTATGATAAGGTCAGCCACACGTTTGCCCTCCTCATTATCGGTCATGGCCTTGATCAGCTTTATCTTATTACCATCTTCTCTGGAGGTCCAGATTTTTTTCTGGATTTGTTTTTTGTTGTAACCTATGACTTGGTTAGCTGCTTCTACTATGTGCTGAGTAGATCTGTAATTCTGCTCCAACTTAAAGGTATGGAGTGCAGGGAAGTCGTGTTCGAATTGCAGGATGTTCTCTATGGTTGCACCCCTGAATGAGTAGATGCTTTGTGCATCATCTCCTACGATGCAGATGTTTCTGGGACTGTCTTTGTAGATGGAGAACAGCTTTAGAATTTCGTATTGGAGAAAATTTGTATCCTGGAACTCATCCACCATCAAGTACTGGAACTGTCTCTGGTATCTGTCTCTGACCTGGTCAGGATTCGTGTAGAGGAGCTTGAACATTTGTAATAGAAGATCATCGAAATCCATGGCTCCTGCCCGCTTACACTTGGCAACATAGAGTTCATAGATCTTGTACGTCATGGGACGTCGATTCATCTTGTCGTACTCCAGCATTTCCTCATTAGCTGCATACATCTTCGGGGTGATGAGATTGCTCTTGCAGCTGGAAATTCTAGATCTTATAGCACCTACATTGTATTCTTTGGTGTTGAGATTAATGGATTTCAATATCTCTTTGATCACACTCTTGGAGTCATCCGTATCATAAATGCTGAAGTCGTTAGGGTAGTCTATTCTATGAGCTTCTCTTCTGAGTATTCTTGCAAATATGGAGTGGAAAGTTCCTGCCCATACCTTGTAGGCATCTGAGCCGGCAACTTTTTCTATTCTCTCTTTCATCTCCTTTGCGGCCTTATTGGTGAAGGTCAAGGCTAGGATCTGGTAGGGGGGCACACCGCTTCTGAGAAGATGCGCTATTCTATAAGTCAGCACTCTAGTCTTCCCAGACCCAGGGCCTGCAATGACCATGACAGGACCTTCCATAGTGGTGACAGCTTGCTTCTGGATGTCATTCAGCTCATCCAGATAATTACTACTCAGTTCTACCTCTCGCATAGCGCTAAGGTCGAGTATTTTCTTTAAAATCAGGGCTCTTTAATATAGATTCTAGCTCTAATATGTTAATTATCCTTATACTTGGCTTGTATGACCATCGTAGACCATTTCAAGGAATTTTTGGGATTTCTCAGATATCCGTCTTTTGATTACAAAAGTGACCAACCTCTGGATATGAGGGTCGTGACCATCTTGTATTTCATGGTCTTTGCCATCGAGATGTTTTTATTTATTCCGGTGTCCTCAGTGCTTGGAATAGAGTCTATGCCTCATGCGATGGAATCTGTCATGGATGATTATACCTTTCTGCAAGTATTCATATTGGCTGTAATAATTGCGCCTATCGCGGAAGAGCTACTTTTCAGACTTCATCTCAAATATAAACCACTAATATGGTTGTACTTTTTAGTCTTATTAACCAGTTTGTTTTTCATGATCAGTGGGCAAGCAAGTGTTGACTTGCACAGTGGGCCTGAGATCATCATCAATAAGTTGCTTCAGTTTGCACCGTTTTTTGCGAGTATGGTATTGATTTTTTTGGGTTATTTCTTGGTGCCAGCCATAAGAAATTCCATAGGATCTCTGGTAAGATCAGATTTTGCAGCCATTTTCTATATCACGGCATGGGTGTTTGCCTTCGTGCATATATTTAATTTTGAGTTGGATTCTGCTAACTGGTATCTGACTCCTTTACTCGTCTTGCCGCAGTTTATTTTGGCTCTTTATCTGGGCTATATCAGGGTACGAAATACGATATTCCATAGTATGTATGTGCATGCATTGAATAATTGTATTCCCTTGATCTTATTGAAAATTGCCACTTCTGCTACAGGAATTCAATAATTAATTCTTAGTATTACCATCCTCAAAACCTCTCATGAGACATAAAATAGCTGATTTATTGGGTCGCTTATTCATAGGCTTGTTTTTCTTCTTTGAAGCAGTGGATTCCATTGTTTATTTCAGGGATATGAAAGAGACTTTAACCTCCTATGGGATCACTTGGGCCCAAGATTTTCTCATAGTCGCATCCATACTGATCTTATTATTGGGAGCGATAATGGTCATCATCGGTTATTATGCCAGCGTGGGGGCTTTTCTGTTGTTTATATATTGGTTTGCATTCACACTGATAGTCTATCCTTTCTGGGCGGAAGATGCTGTGGACAAGACCTTAGCTATCAAGTTTTTCAGTAGGAACATGGCCTTGTGTGGTGGCTTATTGATCTTAGTGGCCAATGGTGCAGCGGGGTGGTCCGTGAAGCGTATTCTACATACCTTAAGACTTCCGAAATGAGTGGAAAATATAGCTGGTTGTTTTTTGACCTGGATAATACGATTCTGGACTTTGGTGCCAGTTCTGAACTAGCTTTTTTTCAGATATTCAAGAATAGAGCAATCTCACTGACTGATGAAGATTATATCGCTTACAGGGATATCAATCATGAGATGTGGGTGGAATTCGAGAAAGGGGAACTGAGTACAGAAGAAGTCAAGCATTTGCGCTGGGAAAAATTCTTTGAACTCAAAGCACTGAGCTTGGATGCTCAAGAAATAAATGCAGCTTATTTTGATCATATCAAAGTGAATCCTCTATGGGTGCCAGGCGCGGAAGAAGTGATCCATGAATTAAGTAAATCCTATAATCTCTGCATAATTACTAACGGATTATCAGAGGTTCAGGAGTCTCGTTTAGCTCTATCAGGTCTCAGCAACCTCATCCAGCATATTGTCATCTCTGATACTATCGGCGTAGCGAAGCCCTCTGAAGCTTTTTTCGAATTTGCTTTCAAGTTGACAGGGATGCCTATGAAAGAGGAAGTACTGGTTATCGGTGATACCCTGACTTCAGATATCAGAGGAGGGATTGACTATGGTGTGGATACTTGCTGGTATAATTATTACGGTGCAGACAATACGACCCAATACCATCCCACTTATGCCATTACGAAACTTTCAGAATTAATGCCAATACTCAATGAAGTAACAGCTTCGTGCATTAATCATAAAGACTAAACGTAGATAATGAACATCATAGTTGCGGGTGCTGGAGATGTCGGTTTTCATCTGGCAGAACTATTAGTGAATGACAATCAGAATGTCACTATCATCGATAAAGATGAAGATGTACTTACCTATGCTGACGAACACTTGGATGTGAGATCCGTTCTAGGGGATTGCTCTTCTCATACCATACTGGAAGAAGCGAATGTGAAGAATGCAAATTTATTCATAGCAGTGACGACTTCCCATTCTACGAATCTGCTTTCCTGTCTGATCGCAAAGAAGATGGGTGCAGGGAAGACCATAGCAAGAACCAACAACCCAGAATATCTTAAAGCTTCCAATCTGGAGCACCTGATCAGCTTAGGTGTGGATGAACTCTTTTCTCCCAGAGAGCTAGCAGTCGAAGAGATACAACGCTTACTGAAGAGAGTCTCTGCTACCGATGTTTATGATTTTGAAAAGGGTAAGATATCTGTTTTGGGATTTACTGCGGACAACCAATCCAGGCTGGTCGGACAAAAATTTGAGGATCTTGCAGATAGAGCGAATGATTATCATGTCAAAGTCGTCTGTGTTCTCAGAAATGAAGAAACAATACTCGTAGGTAGCGATGATACCATCAGGGCTGGTGATCACATTTACTTGGCTACGGATGCCCGCGGCTTTGATATAGCTAATCAGCACATAGGAAAGACCTTAAGGAAAATCAGGAAGGTAATGATAACAGGCGATACTGAGCTCGCATTGCAAATGGCTTGCCGACTGGAGAAAAATCTTAATGTGAAAGTCATCTTGAAAAGTGAACGTACTTGTAAGACTTTCGCCAGCGTTTTAAATAGAGCCTTGGTGATCAAGGGTGATCCTAACAACTCTGAATTACTCAGAGCAGAAGGCATAGATCAGATGGATGCATTCATAGCATTGTCCCCTAATTCTGAAACGAATATCCTGACGAGTCTGCTCGCAGAAAAAGAAGGGGTCTACAAGACCATCGCTTCTGTGGATAATGTGGCTTACACCCATATCTCTCAGAACATAGGTATAGATACGATCATCAATAAAAAAATTCTTGCTGCCAATGAGATTTTCAGACATGTCCGACAGGGAAAGATCAAGGCCATAGCCACTTTCCATGGGGTCGAAGGTGAGATTATCGAATACGGTATCGACAAAGAAAATCATCTGACCAGAAATGCTATTTCTGACCTCGGGATGCCAGTGGATGCTATGATCGTAGGTGTCATAAGAAAAAACAAAGGTATCATACCCAGATCAGATTTTGTACTGGAATCAGGAGACCAGTTAGTTATATATGCCTTGCCAGGCGCAATGAAAACTGTAGAAAAAATCTTCAGGTAGGTGGGGGGTATCAATTACAGAATCGTCATAAGGACCATAGGGGCTATCATAGGCATCGTTGGTATTTTTTTACTGGTGCCTTTGATATGTGACCTCATCATACAAGAAGGGCAATACTTGACTTATATAAAGTCTATCCTGATTTGCCTTGCAATAGGGTTCCCGATGTTTCACTACGGAAAAGGAAACAGAAAAATAGCTAAGCGGGAAGGATATCTTATTGTTGCATTTGGGTGGCTCAGCCTCTGCTACTTCGGAACACTGCCTTATATATTAGCTGGTCAAGATATAAATTTTTTCAGCGGCTTTTTTGAGAGTACTTCTGGTTTTACGACCACTGGTGCCACCATATTTTCTGACATAGAAGCCTTGCCCCAGAGCCTGCTGGTGTGGAGGAGTCTGACCCAGTGGATAGGTGGTATGGGTATCATCGTACTGACGGTGGCACTTTTCCCTATTCTAGGCATAGGGGGTGTAGAGCTATTCACGGCTGAAGCTCCTGGACCTACCAACCAAAAAATTCATCCCAAAATAAAAGAAGTAGCCAAGCGCTTGTGGCTCATCTATTTTAGTCTGACAGTCATGGTTGTCGTGTTACTTAAATATGTGGGAGGTATGTGTTTCTTTGATAGTTTCAATCATGGTCTGACCACTATGGCAACGGGTGGTTTTTCGACCAAGAATTCTAGCCTAGCACACTTTAATAGTCCTACGATAGAATATATCGTCATGTTATTCATGTTTATAGGAGGTGTTAATTATACGATCCTGTATTACCTTCTGAAGGCAAGGTTCAAGAAAGTTCTGGCCAATGAAGAATTCAGATTCTATAGTATCATTATCTTTCTGATTATAATATTTGGAACTACATACTTGTACTCTACTACCTCAGTCGGTATAGAGCCAGCTTTCAGATATTTTGCTTTTCAAGTAATTTCAATCATCACAACTACAGGTTACATCACCGCTGACTACACGAGTTGGGGCATGCCGACAGAGATGTTCTTCTTCATGCTTTTATTTGTGGGGGGCTGTGCGGGATCTACCAGTGGAGGAGTGAAAATCATCAGGCATTTGGTTTTTTTCAAGAACAGTCTTTTAGAATTCAAACGTATTCTACATCCCAGAGCTTATGTCCGTCTTAAGATAGATGGTGAAATCATAAGGGGGTCCGTCATAATGCACATTCTGGTGTTTCTTATATTTTACTTGATCATATTTGTTTTGGGTAGTTTGATCATGGTGTTTCTGATAGGGGATATGAGTCATCCTTTTCTGAGTAGCATAGGTGCCGTGGCGACTTGTCTAGGCAATGTGGGACCGGCCATAGGAGCGCTGGGTCCTGTAGATGATTTTTCAGAATTGAATCATACCGCAAAGGTTTTCTTATCCTTCATCATGATCGTAGGACGACTAGAGTTGTTTACCATCTTGGTCTTGTTCACTACTTACTTTTGGAAGAATTCTTAGTCTTTTTTCACTTTGGGGATCGCGGATTCTTATCTGCCATATGAAGATTATTGCCACAGTATTTGCAGAAGTCCGCGTCTTTGTCATGACCATCTCTTAGACAGAAAGAACAGAGTTGGGTGGAGAACTTTGCAGCCATTTTTCTCTTATGTCCTTTGCTGAATTCTGCTGTAACTATACCAGTGGGAACTGCAATCACTGCGTAGGCCATTATCATCAGTATGGAAGATAGGAACTGGCCTAGGGTCGTGTTAGGTGATATGTCTCCGTAGCCGACAGTAGACAGGGTGACTATAGCCCAATAGACAGACTTGGGAATACTAGTGAAGCCTTTATGACCATCAGAGCTACCATTTTCGATAAAGTAGATGACACTTCCGAATATTGTCACCATCACTATAATGAAAAACATGAAGACTAAAATCTTGTCTCTGGATTCCTTGAGTGCCTTCATGATAATCTGACCTTCAAAAAGAAAGTTACCCAGCTTGAATATTCTGAAAACCCTCAGTAGTCGTATCGCACGTATGACCATGAGACCTGCCGGTGTGCCTGCGATAATAATACTCAGATAAGATGGCAGGATGGACACCAGATCCACGATTCCAAAAAAAGATGTCACGTATTTTTTAGGACTGTGCACCGTATATATCCTCATGAAGTATTCTATCGTAAAAAAGATGGTGAAGATCCATTCCAGAATAATCCAGAACTCTTTATGGTGCTCGTATTCAGGAACTGTTTCCATCATCACAGCGATGACACTGGAAAAGATGAATAGTAACAGGATAATATCAAACCATTTACCCATTTTGGTATCCGCCTCAAAAATTATCTCATAGAGGCGCTCTCTGAAAGGGCTGAATTCTTTGTGCTGTGCGGGTCTACGTGAAGCCATTATGACTGTAAAAGTCGTAAAAAAGAAAAAAGAAAACCATACATCAAAAAAGTCATGGGATAATAAGAGAAGAGGTTAGCCTTCTCGGCTTTTGGAATGACCTTGGCCTTGCTTGCCGACGTACGGTTTTCTTTGCTTAGTTAGTGTCTTCTATGACACCATATTAGGACTCAAGTTTGTATTCTCCAGAATTCATTCATCATTAAGATGCTTGAGTCAACTGCTTTGCAAATGTAGGTCAGACTAACGTATGATGATATAAATTAATAGGTATTTTTCATATTATTTTTTCATAAATATGTGTAATTCAATTATGTATACATTATACAAATATTTAATATGTTATCTGGGTTGATTTAATATTTTAATTATTAGTGCTCGATAAGCTGCTCACACTTATCAATTTGGTATAAAGTTAAAGTCACGCTTATCATCTATCTATAGAGCAAAATAACTAGCTTAGTGATGCTAACGTATCTGTCATAATATTATATCGGGATACTTCATAGTATAATTATCTATGATTATTCTGGTTTTAAATTTATATTGAATTGGTCGTTTTTTTCAGCTATGCAGCAGGATGTAATGACCAATTCACTTTAACTCTTATTATGTACAGTTTGTTAAATCGTTCTTTCTTTCTTCCTTATGCTTAGTCATAATGCCATAATTGCACAACCGATAAGTCACAGTGTGAACGTCAAATTGTGGATTGTGCAAGATGCAAATGGGAATTCTGTGGATCCAACAGAGTCAAAATCTTATTGTGAGACTGTATACAATCCACTAGGAATTGACTTTAACTGGTGTGGAGAAATACATGTTGATCAAAGTTTATTTGATGATCCAACTCTATTTACGAAACCCAACACAAATTGTAATATCGATTTAGACCCAAATTATGTAGATGTCTATTTAGTTGCAGAAAGTCCGGAAACTTGAATCTGACTTGGAGCTTAGAATTGTCAGTGTTAGTGGCCAGATAGTTTTAAGAAGATCTATAGACCATAAGCTCATTGAGAGTGATATGTCAGACCATTCTGCGGGAATCTATATACTACAAGTTATAGATAAAAACACTGGAGTTCAGACCAATAAAATCATTTCTCACATAAACTAATATGAGACTCTTATTCTTCTCAATATTTATTATGGTAAATCTTCTGTGTAATGCGCAAGATTTCCCATACAGCCTCTATGATTTTGATGATCAGTATAACCAATATGCAGGTCACCATATCGCAGAACTGAATAATGAATTATACGTTATGGGTCTGGCTATGGACACCAGTATTACGGTGGAAGGTTATCAGCCAGAACGCAACTTGCATTTGACGGTTTTTGATTTGGATGGCAAGCTATTGCGGTCTGCTTTCTGGAATAATTTGGCTTATCCTGATGAAACAATGTTTACAATTGCTTTGGGATTTCAATTTAATCAAGATAAAGTGATCATACCTTATGGTACATCACGTGGCTGGGATAGTGTGGTCAGTGTAGATCAAGCGATGGATGAAGAGTTCAGAGTTATAGCTTTTGATGATGAGCAAGGAGATCCTGAAACTAGACGTTTTGTAACCTCTATGATTTGGCCTGAAGATGAGTTGAAAGTCTTGCAAGTTAATGATGACAGAGTTAGTTTCTTTATCTCCAGTTTGGATCTGGATGCTTCTCAAGACTTTATACACAATGAGATAATTTTGGAACCAGTCTACAACTACTTACCTAGAAAATTATTTTCAAAGGATAGTGATAAGATGGTTGTGGCAGGTGTTTACTCTAATCAAGTTGCGCCTTCTAGAGATGAACATCAGTTTGGCTCTTTTTTGACAACATTGGATACTGATCTGAATTTATTGAAACATGAATTGATTGGTACTGAATACTCTGGCAGCTCATTATCGGCACAGTATCATCTGGATGCGGAAGGAAACTTGTTGTTGTCTATTGGTAAAGTAGATATGGAACGCTACCGAGAAGTGGGAGACTTTCGCTATTACACTGTTATAATGAAATATGATATTGAGAGTTCAGAAATACTATGGGAAACGCCTTTGGATTCTATGGTCTTTCGTAGAGTGCGATCTACACTTTCGGACATGGTAGATTCTCATCAGAGGGATGGATATATTGTTGTAGGCAGAGGGGCAGAAACTTTTACTGGTGGCACTACTGCGCTTCTTTATGCCAAGATCAGCAACTCAGGCGAGATGATCTGGAAAAAGGAAATTTTTGATCCTTTTCCGCCTTCTTCTCTGATTATTTATTCAGTAGTAGCTACTTCCGATGGTCATTATATGCTTTCTGGCATTAGATCAGATGTAGCTGAAGGTGATGGTTATGATACGCGTGGTCAATTGATCCTAATGAAATTTGATGAAGATGGAAATGTGATTGATTTACGGACAGATACAGAAGAGGTAGAACAAGTACCTTTTTCTATCATACCTAATCCTGCACAGGATAAGGTGATAATTGCCACTGGTATGGATGGCGAGAAGCACATACACCTCACAGATATGACTGGACAGTCTATTGCAGTTGTATTATGTGATACGCAAGATTGTAGCGTGGATATCTCAGGGCTAGTAACAGGAACTTATGTGATACTGGCAGCAGATCGGCAGGGTAACTTACTCGGCAAGGAGCAGCTGGTTATACAGCGGTAGATAGAGTTACCGATAAGATTATATAGCACCCAATGAACTATTTGTTGGGTGCTTTTTTATTTTCGAGTTAGTCTGCTGTCTTTTTTTAGTAGTGATTTTATCAGACAAAGTTGTGATTGCCCATTGTAGCTGGTGACTGAAAGGTACTATCTTGGTTAGACTTAATTCTGCATTAGTAATATACGGAAGAGATGGCGAGAACGGAGATCTTTCCACTTCGCTTTGCTGCGGTCAAGATGAAAAAAGGTTAGATAGATTGCTACGACTCCAGAAAAAGGCTAATTCAGATCGAGATGAAAAATTAGGGGGTATATATACTACCGCGTAAACCCATAGTTATACTCACTCGAGATGCTCTCGTCAAAGGCATAGTTCTCATAATCAAAGCCTTTGATGTCTTCCATCTTCTTGATGTTTTCCTTGGCCATATATCTGGCCATGAATCCTCGGGCCTTCTTGGCGCTGAAGGAGACGAATTTCAATTTGCCATCTCTGTATTCCTTGAAAGTGATGTCCAGGATTTTGGCATCTAGTTGTTTTTTGTCCACGGCATCGAAGTATTCATTGGAGGCAAGATTGACTAGTAAGTCGCTCTTCATTTCTGAGAGCGCAGTATTGATGTCTGCTGTGATCGTGTCTCTCCAGAACTCATAGAGATTGGGTCCTTTGGGATTATCTAATCGAGTGCCCATCTCTAGCCGATAAGGCTGCATCTTATCCATAGGTCTTAGAAGGCCATATAGGCCAGAAATTATCCTGAGGTGCTTCTGAGCATAGGTCAGCGCCTTGGCATCGAGGGTATCTGCACCGAAGCCTTGGTAGACGTCTCCTTTGAACATGAAGATGGCGGCTTTGGAATTTTCCTGGGTATAGCGAGACCCAAAGTTCTGATAACGACCATAGTTGAGCGCAGCGAGCTTGTCACTGATCTTCATGAGTTCTTTGATTTCAGAAGTCTTGTATCCTTTGAGTATCTCTATAAGTTGAGCGGACTGCTTTCGGTATTTGGGTAGTTCCAGGCCTTGATTGACTTCTGGCCCTTCTGCGAGGGTCTTGGCTGGAGATAGGACTATGATCATAGGGAAGGATTGATTAGTGTACAAAGTTGCAGACAAAAAAAATGCCCCCTGAGTTCATCAGAAGGCATTTTTTATTTTAGTGTTAATTACTAATTACTCACCACCTGGTGATAGCATATTAGGCTCTGAAGTAGGAACAGTTTCCTGCTCTTCTACTTTGTTTACTTTTCCAGTTACTTTAATGACGTGCTGAGGAGCATTAGCAGTCTCATTAGTTGTGAACTTTACTGTTTTGGTAAATGGACCGACTCTGTTAGTAGCATACCTGATTTCTATCTTAGAAGTCTCTCCTGGCATGATAGGCTCTTTAGGCCATACAGGTACTGTACATCCACAAGATCCTTTGGCATTAGTGATCACTAGAGGCTCATCACCATTATTTGTGAAACTTAAAAACCTCAATGGCTCGCTATGCTGGTCTATGGTACCATAATCAAGAGTCAAAGACTCAAATTCCATATAAGGGCCGCTATCTGGAGCACTCTGCTCAGCTGCTTTATCTGGATGCGCTATCGGCTTCGGTGTAATCTGTGAGAATGCCATACTTACTGTAAAAAGGCAGACTAGCAGAAGTGTTATTTTCTTGATCATTTCAGTATTTTGTTTTATGATACCCCAAAGGTAATACTATTGGATTCAATAGTAAACTAATAATTGTTTAATGAGACGTTAATGACAGCGATTTTATTTAAGAATCATTTAAAATACTCGGATTCCTATTTACAGCTCCAATTGTGCACAAACTGGTGAAAATGAGTCAATTAGCTTATCGTAAAGCCTGAGTATAGTGCTATCTTTGCAGTGATTATTAGACCTATAAAGCCTCCAAAATGATAGACTTCCCCGAAATAGTACTAAAGAATACCTCTGATTCTAAAGAAAAGAATCATTTGCAGAAGGTAATTCAGGACTTTTGGGTAGCCTGTGTCAGTAGGGAAGCCAGTCTCCTAGGCCGAAAAGAAGTCCTCACCGGTAAAGCCAAATTCGGCATATTAGGGGATGGCAAGGAATTACCGCAATTGGCCTTGGCTCATTTCTTTGAGAAAGGCGATTTCAGATCAGGGTATTATCGGGATCAGACCTGGATGATGGCGCTGGGCTTATGTAGCATCGAAGATTTCTTTGCACAGCTCTACGCTGACCCGGACAAGGATCCTTTCAGCGGTGGTCGTCAGATGAACAACCACTTTGCAACAGCCATGGTGGATAAAAATGATCAATGGATTCAGCATACAGATAAATATAACGTCAGTTCGGACATATCTTCTACCGGTGGCCAGATGGCTAGAGCTTTTGGATTGGCAGCAGCCTCAAAAAAATACAGGCAATTATCCCATTTGGACTCGGAGGGCAATTTTTCTGATAAAGGTAATGAAGTCGTCTTCTGCTCCATAGGAGATGCCAGCACCTCAGAAGGTATCTTCTGGGAAACCCTCAATGCAGCAGCAGTGGCTAAAGTCCCACTCGCAGTCGTCGTATGGGACGATGGTTATGGAATCTCAGTACCCATAGAATTACAGACAACCAAAGGCAGCATCTCAGAAGCTTGTCGCGGATTCCAAGTCGATGAGACTGGTGAGGGCATAGACATGTATGAAGCCAAAGCCTGGGATTATGTGGACCTCGTCAATACTTTTGATATTGCAGTCAGCAAAGTCAGAACGGATCATAGGCCCGCACTCATTCATATCAAAGAATGTACCCAGCCACAAGGCCACTCCACATCAGGTTCTCACGAGCGATACAAGGATGCTGAGCGCCTGCAATGGGAGAAAGATTTTGATTGTATCCAAAAAATGGAAGAGTGGATAATTACTAATGGATTTGCCAGTGCTGAGGCTATGGCCAAAATGAAAGCCGACGCCAAAGTCCATGTCAAGCAAGGCGCCAAGAAAGCCTGGGCCGCTTATCAAGCCTCTGTCAAAGCACCCACCACTGAACTCATAGAAATTCTCCAAACCCTCGCAGGTGTGGAGCTTAATGATGAAGTGCTGAAAGAACTGAAAAATCCAATACCCAAAACTAAAGCAGAGGTCATCGATCTGGGTCGAAGAGTCAGAAATCACCTGACCATCAATGGTTTGGTCATTCCCGATGGGCTTAATGATTTCGTAGAAAGACAATTGGATAAAGGAATTTCAACCTACGATACTAATCTTACGAGTGCCACAGATTCTGCGGTCAATGTACCAGTTGTAGCACCCATAATCACGGCTGATAGTAAGCAGTCCAATGGTTATGAAATCATCAATAGTTTTTTCGATGGGCTTTTCGAGAAGTATCCTGAAACTTTTGCCTTTGGAGAAGATGTGGGACATATCGGTGATGTCAATCAAGGTTTTGCGGGACTGCAAGAAAAATACGGTCATGAGAGGATATTTGATTCAGGCATCAGAGAATGGAGTATCATGGGGCAAGCCATAGGGATGGCGATGCGCGGGCTGAAGCCTATCGCAGAAATACAATACTTGGATTATCTCATCTATGCCATGTCACCACTGAGTGATGATCTCGCCACCTTGAGATACAGATCCAATGGCTTACAGAAAGCTCCGGCCATCATCAGAACCAGAGGGCATAGACTCGAAGGCATCTGGCACGCAGGTTCTCCACTGGGCATGATGATCAATAGTTTCCGAGGCATCCATATATGTGTGCCTAGAAACTTCGTGCAAGCAGCGGGCATGTATAATACGTTAATCCAAGCTTCTGATCCCGGAATCGTCATAGAAGTCCTGAACGGATACAGACTCAAAGAAACCAAGCCAGATAATCTAGGAGAATACACTGTCGCTCTGGGTGCTCCTGAAGTCATAGTGGAAGGTGCCGATCTTACTATCGTCACCTACGGCGCTTGTGTGAGATATGCGCAGACTGCCATAGAGCGCTTGACCAATCTGCCTTATACCATAGAACTCATAGATGTACAGACCTTACTGCCGTTCGATCTGGAACAAGTCATACTGGAATCCCTCAAGAAAACCAATAAAGTCCTTTTCTTTGATGAAGACGTGCCAGGCGGCGCGACAGCTTATATGATGCAACAAGTACTAGAAAACCAAGGCGGCTACTATCATCTGGATGGCGCTCCCAGAACCCTCACTGCCAAAGAACACCGTTGTGCTTTCGGTTCCGATGGCGATTACTTTTCCAAGCCTCAAGTAGAAGATGTGGTGGAAGTGGTGCTGGAGATGCTGGGAGAGTAGGCTGCACGCTGTGACTGCGCTGCTGAGTTAATAGCTTTATAGTGCCTAATTCATAGTTGGCTCCCCGCAAGGCATTACAGCTTAAGACGATTATGAAGTTGAGAATATTAGATAGGCAGGCCCACTAATGCCTAGATGTTTATTACCAAGATAGAATCGCTGTACCCTGTTGCTTGATTAATTTCAAGTATCTGTATGCCGCGGTCAGTCTGATTGTGTCCATTTTCCTTGTTTTGAAAAGATTGTTCTGATAATTTGAGTAATAAGTAGGATAGCGGGGAGTAGGGTTACTAATTTAAATCAAGAGAGGATGGGGAGATATAGAGCAGCAACATTACAAATCACCTTTAAGGCACTAAATTTTTATTGCGAATAAAACAAGCGCCGTAAAACGGTAATACAGAAGACTATTTCTGATTTTTCTTCTTGTAAGATTTAAAATAAACGACCCTATCTGCAACTCTACTCGTTAGTTGTAGAGCTCTCATCCTGCAAACTCAGTAACTGTTTTTGCTGCACAAACCAGTTAGTTTGAATTAAAACATCAATTTCTTCCTTATATCGCCTCTCCTTCACATTACCAAAGAAATGAGTAATTGAATGTGTTCCATTTGCTGTTGATGTTAAAGATGAATTTAGCTTATGATTTACTATGAATTGTGTTCCGTCAGCGTTTATTACTGTCGATGATGAACCATTATGAAAAATAGATGAATGAGTACCATCAATAGCAACTAGATTAGATGAATTCGAATAGATATTAATTGTAGAAAAAGTACCATCAGAATTATATAGTGTTGCTGAATTTCCATTCAAATAAATTGTAGAACGCGTACCATCAAAATTTCTAATTGAGATATTATTATTGTTATGATAAACGTTAGTGAAAGTTGGATCACTATTATTTGCTTGCAATGAGCTGTCAGCTGTTATAATAAAGAATATAAGCAGTAGAATTGAAGATCTCATAGATTATAATTTGCTTATAAGCTAACTAAAAATTCGATACTATACAAGATAATTCGTTATGATCTTCAGATGAGGTAGAATCACCATTTACTGATTATGTATTGGTATTGGATAACAGTGCTTGCTAGCTTTTTAGTTAATCGACAATGTTTTGCTGCTTTCAGGTAATGCTTCTTTTGCATAAGTCCAGGATTATGCAATGGCTTAAAGTAGTAGTCCAGAAGGGGTAAGATTCAACCAGTTTTTACCACAGCCAACTACGATCAATGGGAACTTATAATGCAACATCATCATAGGCACCAAGTTTAAGGAATCAAGGAGGGCAATATTATCTGGATTGCAAACCAGAACCCTCACTGCCAAAGATCAACATTGTGCTTCTGATTCCGATGGTGATTACTTTTATCAAGCCACAAGTAGAGTAAGTGGTGGAGTGGTGCCAGAGAGGCTAGGGAATAGGCTGGCCCACTATGACTGCCCTGAATAGTTGATACAATAATTTTTGCACATAGTTCATAGTGTGCTGCATGCCAGGGCTTGTGTAATTTTGACTTTTTATTTTAAAATCATACTTTATATTCAACTTCTTCAAAGAAATGGGTGCTGTGAAATGGGTTGCCGTAGTATTGTGAATCCGAAATCTTGAATATCATGATTCTGACATTTAAGCGGTGTGGAGAGCAATACATTGATTCCAAGAGAGCTCTATCTTCCCGAACCGTTGGAAGATGAATCCTAGAAACCTTTAAATCTTAAATCTGACCAGAGTACTCACAACTGATTAATTACGCTACTAGTAATATTGTACATACATTTGGTGCTCGAAAAAAAAATATACTAGTTGTCGCAGGTCCTTATCATCATTCCTACTTATAACGAGATAGAGAATATCGCAGCCATTACGGCGGCGGTATTGGGCCTCTCTGATGATTATCACGTACTTATAGTGGATGATGGATCTCCTGATGGTACTGGGCCCAAAGTCAGAGAACTTCAAGCTCAGCTCTATGCAGATCGGCTGTTTCTTCTGGAAAGAGCGGGTAAGCAGGGTCTAGGCTCCGCCTACAAAGCGGGATTCAGATATGCTCTGGAGCGGGAGTATGACATTATAATGGAGATGGATGCGGATTTCAGTCATAATCCCAAGGATGTCCCAAGACTAGTGGAAGCAGTTGCTGCGGCTCAGGTCGGTATGGCAGTGGGTAGCCGATATGTGAAAGGAGGCGGATTCAAGAACTGGGACAAGTATCGATTGATGTTGTCTTTCGGTGCTTCTTTATATACGCGTATGATAACGGGTATGCCTGTAAAAGATCCCACTGCAGGTTTTGTGGCCTATAAGCGAGAAGTCCTGGAAAAGATGGACTTGGCGAAGATTCAGTTTGTCGGATATGCCTTCCAGATAGAAATGAAATACTACTGCCACAAGCTAGGCTACAAGATCAGCGAGGTACCTATCACCTTCATAGACAGAGAGCTAGGTACGTCCAAGATGAACATGTCCATCGTGCAAGAAGGCATATTGGGTGTACTTAAGATGCGGATGCGTAAATACGCCTGAAATAAGAACAACCCATTTCTCCCACTTTCCCATGATTATCTCGATATTATACACATCCAGCCTAAGAATCTGCTTGGACTAGCAGTCCAAAATTTACCCACTTATAAACATATTACAATATTTTGTAATATATTTAGTCCTGAATAGCAAGAGGTAAGAAGTTGCAAATTGCATTCCACAAATTTGAGACGAGTGGCTGAGTGAACAATAAGATCCACAATAGCACTCTCCAGATTTGAATTCAAAAACTCTCATTCAGGAAACTTCTTGAAATCGGAATTTTCCAGATATTGACTTTTTAATATATAATACTTTGTTAATCAATAGATTACGTAAGTATTAATCAAATATATGTAAGTTGTTTACTTATAGAGGTTTACGCTTAACAAAAAATAATATGTCTTTTTGTAGGAAAAAAAGTGGATTAGTGGGAAAATGTGGAAATGGCTCTTACATTTGAGCTCGTTGGCCACAAACATTGAATGATGAATTACCAGTTAACTGGAGAATACGAATTAAAGATTGACGCGAAAGGTCGTGTCAAGCTGCCAGCAAATTTGTTGAAACAGTTAAATACTAATGGTACTTATGATTTTGTGGTTAATAGGGGGCATGACAAGAATTTAGCACTGCACCCGCTGGATGTTTGGGAGAAAAAGACGAATCGCTTAAGCCATCTCAACATTGACATTGAAAAAAATAGAAACGCAGTAAGATTCTTTTATAGAGGAGCTTCTAATGTGACAGCAGATGCTTCAGATAGAATACTACTGCCAAAGTTCTTGATACAATACGCAGGTATTGATAAGCAGATAATAATACTCGCATTCATGGATCAGATAGAGATCTGGTCCAAAACCGAATATGAGATTATGATTGCAAGGGAGCCGGATAGCTATGGTGCATTGTCGGAAAAATTATTCAAGGACGATAAAGCTGATCGAGCAGGAGCGATAGGGGATGACTGATTATCATATTCCAGTAATGTTGCAGAAATCTGTCGATCTCTTAGTGAAAGCTGAAGATGGCGTATATGTGGATGTGACGTTTGGAGGAGGTGGACATGCCAAGGAAATTTTAAAAAGATTGAGCGCCAAAGGACGTTTGATAGTATTTGATCAGGATGGAGATTCATTGTCTAATCTTATGGAAGATGAAAGAGTATTGCTGGCTAAGGCAAATTTCAGACATCTATATAGGTTTTGGAAGTGGTGGGACTTGCCTCCTGTGGATGGTGTCCTGGCGGATCTAGGCGTTTCGTCGCATCAGTTTGATACTGATTATAGAGGGTTTTCTTATAGGTATGAAGCTGAGCTCGATATGCGCATGAATGAAGATTCGGTATTGACTGCTCGTGAAGTATTAGCTACTTATAATGAAGCTGAGTTACAAAGTATTTTTTCCAAGTATGGAGAAATCAGAAACTCAAAGAAACTATCAGTGCATCTCTGTGACTACAGAAAGAAAGGCAGGGCAATTGTCACAACTACAGAGCTTAACAAATTGCTTGAAGATGTGATGGTAGGAGAGCGAAGCAAGTATTTTTCTCAAGTCTATCAGTCATTGCGTATCGAAGTGAACGGTGAGATGGAGAGTCTGAGTGAGATGCTGGATGGTAGCCGCAGGATATTGAAAAAGGGAGGACGACTGGTCGCTATCAGTTATCATTCCTTAGAAGATAGATTGGTTAAGAGATTTGTGAGGAGTGGACGAGCGGATGGAGAAGTACCCAAAGATTCTTACGGCAGGTCCATTGCTGAAATGAAGCCTTTCGGCAAAATGATTCTCCCTGATGAGGAAGAACAAAAAGAAAATAGCAGATCGAGAAGCGCAAAGATGCGAGTAGGAGAAAAGATCTGATAACAATACCGATTTATTACCGATTTATTATGAATTTGATTTTAAAGCATACTGGCTTCATACTATTACTCTCTGTGTTGGGTATTGTGTACATACACAATACGCATAGCGCAGAAGGAAAGTTGAGAAAGATAGCCAAGCTTAAAAAAGAAGTGTCGGATGCAAAATCCAGGTTTCAAGAAGTCAAAAGTGACATCAATTTCAAATCCACTGAATCACAGCTAGCGAAGCAGCTTGAGGAATCAGGATTGAAGAAAAACGACGAGGTACCGATATTGATTGAGATAACAGAGAGTTGAGAAAAGAACTAGTCTGATGGAAAAGAAAAACGAACTACTCTTACGGGTATATCTGATCTGCATCGGCTTTGTGATTTTCGCAGCGATGATTATAGGCAAGGTTGTAAAGACAGCCATTGTAGAAGGAGATGAATGGCGTTCTAAAGGTCAGCAGAACATGCGCTGGATGAACGTCGAAGGAGAAAGAGGTAGTATCTATGATGTACATGGAAACCTACTGGCAACTTCACTCCCGTATTTTGACATAAAAATTGATCTATTGACCTCCAAAACAAAAGTTTTTGAGCAAAACATAGGGCCTTTATCGCAACAACTTGCTGAGCATTTTGGGAAAACCGCTTCAGAGTGGGAATCACAATTGTCCATTAAAAGGAGAGAAGGAATGAGGGTGAGAAGGCAAAGAGCTTCAGGTGATTCTTCAGTATCTTCTAATGCTGGTTTCTATCCCTTGTTGTACAAGTTGACAAAAAAGGAATTGGATTTACTTAAGAAATTTCCTTTGTTAAATCTTGGAAAGTATGAAGGTGGATTAATCGTAGAGCGAAAGACCAGAAGAGAAAGACCATACAGATCATGGGCTAAGCGTACTATCGGTATAGATAGAGCTGATAATCAGGTAGGACTAGAAAGATCTTTCGATAGATTCCTCAAAGGGCAAACTGAGAAACGGCTCATGAGAAAAGTGCCAGGTCAGACATGGTTACCGATGGACGATGCCACAGAAATGCTTAAAGAAAAAGGCTCTGATGTCATAACGACTTTGGATATGCACATTCAAGATGTTGTTCATAATGAATTGGAGTCAGCATTGATTACGCATAATGCTGAAAATGGTGTTGCGCTGGTCATGGAAGTAGAGACTGGAGCCATAAGAGCTATATCGAATCTTAAAAGAATGTCTGATGGTAGCTATGATGAGTATCATAATGATGCCATAGGAAAGATGACAGAGCCGGGTTCCACTTTTAAGTTGATCTCAGCCCTGGCAATGCTCGAAAGCGGAAAGATAGGCTTGGATACTGAGATAGATTTATTCGGAGGTAAGAAGAAATTCTTCGACTACAACATGTATGACTCTCATCGCCACGGAATCAGAAAAGCAACTTTCAAAGAGGCTTTCGCGATTTCATCAAATGTGGGAATGGGTTATGCAGCTTATAAGATATTCGGAAAGAAGGACTCAGGGTGGAATGCTTTTTATGATGCCTTGGATAGGATGGGAGTATTGGATGTGACAGGGATAGAGATTTACGGAGAGAAGAAACCTCAGGTAAAGAAGCCTGGAGTCAAGAATAAAAACGAAGTAATTAATTGGTCAGGAACAACGGTTCCTTGGATGGCTCATGGTTATGAATTGATGTTATCGCCTTTGCAGATACTCAATTTTTATAATGCAGTAGCGAACGATGGTAAGCTGATGAAGCCCTACTTAGTGAGTGAAGTTGTGGATGAAGATGGCGTGAGCACAAGATATTCACCTAAGGTACTTAGGGAAAATATCGCAAGTCCTGAGACTATTTTGAAAGCCAAAGAATTATTAAAAGCTGTAGCCGAAAGCGGTACAGCCAGTGGATTGAAAGTTGAAGGTCTGAGCTTTGCTGGGAAGACAGGAACGACAAAATTGGAGTACTGGAAGGATACTGAATCTTATGATTACAACGCCTCTTTTGCTGGCTACTTTCCTGAAGAAAGACCCAAGTATTCCATGATAGTCGTCGTGTATAGCCCAGAAGGCAGAGATTATTACGGTGCTAAAGTTGCTGGTCCTGTATTCAGGAATGTGATGAAAAGATTATCTGGCTATGAAGGTTATAAAACCTTGGATGTAGATGACGAGCCTAAAGTATTGCATGCACATTCTGGACACAGAGCAGATTATGAAAAGGTACTTGATTTCATAGGTATGGATTACGAGGAGTCAGGAAATAGTAACTGGGCGGAAATGAAACCAGGGCATAATCTTCAACTGAAATCTAAACGAATAAAGAAGAACATAGTGCCTGATGTGAAGGGAGAAGGATTAAGGGATGCGCTTTTCTTGCTGGAAAGTTTAGGAATGGAGGTAGAAGTGGAAGGTGTAGGAAAAGTGTACAAGCAATCTCAGAGAGCAGGCCAAGAAATTAAAATAAAGAAGATTAAGATATTTCTGAATTGATAGATTTTATCAGAAGTGATAAAGGATTTTATTGAAAAAACTGGAAAAAATACTAGAGTCTATAAAAGTCTTGAATGTGATCAACGATCCGACAAGAAGCATAGCTGATGTTCAAATAGATTCTCGCAAGTGTAAGGCAAGTTCCTTATTCATAGCATACCAAGGTTATAATACCGACAGTCATGCTTTTATAAAATCTGCCATCGAGAGAGGTGCAAGTTGCATTGTTCTGGATAATGAAAAATACTTGGGAGAATATCCGGTGCAATATGTACTAGTGCCCAACTCTCAACGGGTAATAAGTAGAATTGCTGCGAACTATTATGATCATCCTTCTAGAGAAATGACTGTCGTCGGTGTCACAGGTACAAATGGGAAAACTACAACTACAAACCTACTTTATAATTTGTTCTTTCGGCTGGAGCACAACTGCGCCCTCATTTCTACCATAGAAGTACTTTATGATGATAAAGTCATACCGTCAAAATTGACGACACCTGATGCAATAAGCTTACAAAGTTTGTTCAGAAGAATGTCAGATACCGGTGTCACTGAAGTCTTCATGGAAGTAAGCTCCCATGCCTTGAGTCAAGGAAGAGTGGCTGATGTGGATTTTGATCTAGCAGTATTTACTAATTTGACTCATGATCATTTGGATTATCACAAGACTTTCAAGGATTATCTGAATAGTAAAAAATTGCTCTTTGATAAATTGTCAGCAGGTCGGCACTGCCTAGTGAATATTGATGATGTGAACGGAAAAGTCATGTCTCAAAATTCTAAAGCAGAAGTTCATACTTACGCTTTGCGAAAGCCAGCTGACTTCAAAGGAAAGATAGTTTCCAATACGCTTATGGGCTTGCAGATGCTCATAGGTGGGCACGAAGTCTTTCTAAGAATGGTCGGAGGCTTTAATAGTTACAATGCTGTCGCAGCATATGGTACTGCTATGTTGCTCGGTAAAGACGAGAATCAGGTACTGCAAATACTGAGCACTTTGGTGACAGCAGAGGGTAGACTGGATATGATTAAAGTGCCTGATGTAGGTTACACCGCAGCTGTGGATTATGCACATACGCCAGATGCATTGGAGAAAGTACTGAAGACACTAGTAGAAGCAAAAGATAAGCAAGTCAAGTTGATAACTGTAGTAGGTTGTGGAGGAGATAGGGATAAAAAGAAAAGGCCCATGATGGCTAAGGTCGCAGCCCTTTACAGTGACCAAGTGATTCTGACTTCTGATAATCCTCGGAGTGAGGTTCCTGAAGATATCATAGCAGATATGGTGGTAGGAATATCAGAAAAATGGCAAGACAAAGTTCAAGTCATCGTTAATCGAGAAGAAGCGATAGCAGAGGCTTGCGAGGTGGCAGAAACTGGTGACATAATTTTAGTCGCTGGCAAAGGGCACGAAAAATACCAAGAAATAAAGGGGGAAAGATTCCCTTTTGACGATAAAAAGATCTTGAAGGCTCATATGAGTTAAGAGATCTGTAAGAATAGGTTCTATTATCATTCTCAGGTTGGTTTTAACAGTTGCAGTGGGAATAATACGCAGAAAAAGTTCTCCGTACCCACTGTACACTGTTTCTTAAAGAGAGGGAATGATGTCCATCCCACAAGACAATGAATTACAATTTTACATTAAAGACGAACGAATACTTTATGCAGGCTCACGCTTGCTAGAAGTGCAATCATAAAGCAATTGTTATATCATTTATTTGAATACTTAAATGACAACTATGATCTCCCTGGTGCAGGACTGTTTCAGTTCGTTTCATTCAGGGCTGCCATGGCTATCATTTTTTCATTAGGTATTTCACTTGTTTTTGGTGATCGTATCATAAGTTCTTTGAAAAGATTGCAAGTAGGAGAAACCGTTAGGGATCTCGGCCTTGAGGGGCAGAAAGAGAAGTCCGGTACTCCGACTATGGGAGGCTTGATGATTATCATTTCCATACTCATTCCCACTTTATTATTTGCTAAGCTAGATAACATCTACATACAGTTGTTGCTATTCTCTACTGTAGGTTTTGCAACGATTGGGTTTTTTGATGATAGATTGAAATTACTCAAGAAAAACAAAGAAGGCCTTAGGGGCAAGTACAAGATATTAGGTCAGGTGTTTATGGGATTAGTGGTCTCATTAGTAATGATATTTCACCAAGATGTCGTCGTAAGAGTTCCCTTGGTGCAGGCCCAAAAAATGGGCTGGGAAGTTACAAAGCATTTCAAAGTCACTGTACCACAACTAAATAAGGCACCTGTAACCAGAGTCATGTCATACGCCAAAGCTCAGATAACCAATGTGCCTTTTTTGAAGGATAATGAATTCGATTATTCACTGTTTGTAGCTCATAACTTGAATCTGGTATGGTTGGTCTTTTTACCTATCGTCATTTTCATAATCACAGCAGTATCCAATGGTGCAAATCTTACCGACGGACTAGATGGTTTGCTTACTGGAGTGGCCGCTATCATAGGTGCAACTTTGGCTGTTCTGGCTTGGGTTTCTGGAAATGCTATTGTCGCTGATTATCTCAATATTTTATTTATACCACACTCACAAGAGTTAGTAATATACGCAGCGGGTTTTATAGGAGCAACCATTGGTTTTCTATGGTACAATTCTTATCCGGCTAGTGTATTCATGGGTGATACGGGTAGTTTGATGATAGGAGGTGTCATAGCTGTAATGGCTGTGATGTTAAGGAAGGAAATTTTGATTCCAATATTGTGTGGGATCATGCTGGTAGAAAGTCTATCCGTGATAATGCAGGTGAGTTACTTCAAGTACACAAAAAAGAAATCCGGGGAGGGAAAAAGAATCTTTCTCATGTCTCCCTTGCATCATCATTATCAGAAAAAAGGTCTGCATGAGATGAAAATTGTGATCAGATTTTGGATTACAGGGATATTGTTAGCGGTACTCACGGTCATCACTCTCAAGTTGAGATAATGACTAGCATCACTGTACTAGGAGGGGGAGAAAGTGGCGTTGCTGCTGCACTACTTGCTAAGAAAAAAAATATAGCAGTGTTTGTTTCTGATTATGAAACCATTGCGGAGAATTATAAAAAAGAATTACAGGACAATAACATCCTCTTTGAAGAAGGAGGACATAGTATTGAAAGAATAGAGATTACAGATACGATCGTAAAGAGTCCAGGGATTCCGGAGAAATCTGAGATAATAAAATATTTTCGACTAAGGCGTAAGGAAATCATTTCAGAGATTGAATTTGCATCCAGGTTCTACAGTGGACAAGTGATAGCGATAACGGGTAGTAATGGTAAGTCCACAACTACCAGTATTATATATCATTTGTTGCTGGAAGGAGGATTGCAAGTAGGATTAGGAGGGAATATTGGTCATTCGTTTTCGAGGTTGCTATGTGAGGATCGATTATATGACATAGTGGTCTTGGAGTTGAGCAGTTTTCAATTAGATGATATTGAATCCTTCTCTGCCGATTTAGGGATTTTGCTCAACATTACACCTGACCACCTGGACCGTTATGATTTTGATATGATGAAGTATGCTAATGCTAAATGGCGTCTGGTGGAAACGATGAGATTGAATGGTTTCTTGATTCTAAACGCTGATGATGAGTGGTCTCAGAAGTTATTAGAAACTAAACCAGCTAGTTGTGCGGTGATTTTACTCTCTTTTAGAGAACCAGAGGCAAGTTTTTCTTCAAAGGAGGGAGAGTTGATTGAAGTCAAGAAGAACTTGAGGCTTAAGGGTAGACATAATCTGTTCAATGCAACTGTTGCAGCAAAAGTTGGTTCGGTAATGCATCTGTCCAAAATGTCTATTGAACAAAGTCTGAGAAGTTTCAAAGCCATTGAACATAGACTCGAAGTGGTAACTGTTGTCGATGGGATAGAATTCATAAATGACAGTAAGGCAACAAATGTAGATGCTGTCGCTGTAGCTCTAGAAGCAATGGACCGACCAGTAATATGGTTGGCAGGTGGAGTGGACAAGGGTAATGATTACTCTGAGATAAAGGCAGAAGTAGAGGAAAAAGTAAAAGTGATCATCTGCGTGACTAAGGATGATTCAAAGTTGCGCAAGGCTTTTAGTAAAGTTGTTGACAGAATTTTGACTACACAAGAAATGTATCAAGGTGTAGAGATGGCAATGGAAGTAGCAGAGGAAGGTGATGTGGTGTTGTTGTCTCCTGCTTGCGCAAGTTTTGACTTATTTGATAATTATGAACATAGAGGAAAGGAATTTAAAAAAGCTATAAGAATATTTGGATAAAGTAGCACATATAGTTGGGAGTTTAAAAGGGGATAAGATCATCTGGTTCATCGTATTGATGCTAGGGCTTTGTTCTATCTTGTCTGTATACAGTGCTGTAGGTAGTATGGCGTACAAACTCCGCGATGGAAACACTGAATTTTATCTTATCCAGCAGATGCTGTTTATCTCGATAGGAGTCGCAATGATGTACATGGCATATAAATTCAATTATATGCTGTATTCTAAGATTGCACCGCTGTTGTTGGTCATATCCATTCCGCTACTCATTTTTACTTTAGGTTTCGGCACAGAAATAAATCATGCTAGAAGATGGCTGACGATACCCTTCATTGATAAAACTTTTCAGACGTCAGATTTGGCTCGATTGGCATTGATTGTATATATAGCTAGAACTGTATCATTGAAACAAGATGTGATCAAAGATTTCAAATCAGCTTTCTTACCGATCATTATCCCAGTGGTATTGGTCTGCTTGTTAATTGCACCTGAAGATCTCAGTACTGCAGGTTTGTTATTTGTCACTTGCTTATTGATGATGATCATCGGACGGGTTTCTTTGAAGTATGTTGGATTGATGATTTTGCTAGGGTTGGTGGGTATGGCTGTTTTGGTATTGATAGGTACCGCTTTCCCTGAGTTGGTAAGATTGGAAACATGGGAGTCCAGGATCAGTGCTTTCATATATGATTCTGATGGTGGCTGGCAGATACAACAATCCAAAATCGCAATAGCAAATGGTGAGTGGTTTGGCTTAGGTCCGGGAGGAAGTTTGCAAAGAGATTACTTACCCTATCCTTATGCAGATTTCATATATGCAATCATATGCGAGGAATATGGCATCATAGGTGCGGTTACCATTGTATTTCTTTATTTAGGATTACTACTGAGGTGTACTTCTATCGTTACTAAATGCTCCAAGACTTTTGGCGCTTTGCTGGCTATAGGGTTATGCTTGAATATAGTCATACAAGCGTTTGCAAATTTGGCTGTGTCTGTTCACTTGGTGCCTGTAACTGGATTGACTTTGCCCATCATAAGTATGGGTGGAACTTCGGTGGTATTTACCTGTATCTCTCTAGGAGTGATACTGAGTGTCAGTAGATATGTGGAAGAGTTCAGTACTTATGAAATAATGAAAGAAGAGGCTCAAGTTGTTGCAGATGAGGAGATAGAGAAGGGTAAGGTAAAGAAGAGATTGAAGTATGAGAATTATTATTAGCGGAGGTGGAACAGGAGGGCACGTTTATCCTGCAATTGCTATTGCTAATACTTTAAAAGAGAAAGGGGTGGAAGACATCCTTTTTGTAGGTGCAAATGGAAAGCTGGAAATGGAAAAGGTACCCAAAGCGGGCTTTGAAATTGAAGGCTTAGATATAAGGGGTTTTCATAGAACTCGAATGTGGCGGAATATATTATTTCCATTCAAGTTACTTGGGAGTTTATGGAAAGCTAAAAAGGTCTTTGACAAGTTTGGTCCCGATGTTGTTGTAGGCGTGGGTGGTTATGCGAGTGGTCCTATTCTGAAAATAGCCCAACTCAAAAACATCCCCACAGTTCTACAAGAGCAAAATTCATACCCAGGTGTGACAAATAAGTTATTAGCCAAGAAAGCTAAGAAAATATGTGTTGCCTATAAGGGTATGGAGAAATATTTTGATGTCGATAAGATTAGACTGACTGGTAACCCAGTACGAAAAGATCTAGAGAATATCAGTCATCTGAGAGCTGAAGCTTTTGCTCATTTTGATTTAGACCCTGACAAGAGAACTGTATCCATTTTCGGAGGAAGTTTAGGTGCTAGATCTGTTAATGCAGCCATTGCTTGTCAAGCAGAAATGATAAGAAGTATCAAGAATGATGTACAATTATTGTGGCAAGTCGGAAATATTTATCACAAGGAGTACAGTCAACTTGATATTGCAAGAGAGAATAATGTTCGAATGCTGCCTTTTGTAGATAGGATGGATTTTGCTTATGCTGTTTCAGATGTCGTAATCTGTAGAGCTGGAGCTTTGACTATTTCAGAGCTGCTACTAATAGGCAAGCCCTCAGTGCTGGTGCCTTCGCCCAATGTGGCCGAAGATCATCAAACCAAGAATGCTGAAGCTCTCGTAGAAGCGAGTGCTGCTCTCATGGTGAAGGACGCTGTTGCTAAGCGAAAGTTAGTTGCTGTTGCTTTGGGATTATTGGAAGATAAATCTATGCTTGAGAGTTTAAGAAAGAATATGTTACGCCTTGCCAGGCCAGATGCTCGTAATGAAATTGCAGAAGAAATATTAAAAATTGGTAGGAGTGGATTTAGCTAGTATCACGCAAGTATATTTTCTAGGTATAGGTGGAATTGGAATGAGTGCATTGGCTCGTTACTTTAAGGGTAAAGGATTAGCTGTTTCTGGTTATGATCTGGTCGAGACTGCTCTTACAGTGCAATTAGAGGCAGAGGGTATAAAGGTGTCTTATAACGAGGATATTAAGAATGTTCCTCAGAAAGTCAACCTGGTCGTGTGGACACCAGCAATTCCATTGAACCACAAAGAATTAATCTGGATCAGGGAACAAGGCATAACTCTGATGAAAAGAGCAGAAGTCCTAGGAATGCTGAGTAAAACTTATGACACTATTGCAGTTGCAGGAACTCATGGTAAAACAACCACCAGTTCCATCATAGCTCATGTTCTTAAGTTTAGTAATAAGAAATCAACAGCTTTTCTAGGTGGGATATTAGCGAAGGAAGATTCAAATTTCATCAATGGTGATTCTGAATTAATGATAGTAGAAGCGGATGAATATGACAGATCATTTCTGCAGCTCTATCCTAAGATGCTCATTATCATTTCTACTGATCATGATCACATAGATATTTATGAGAATGCTGAGGAACTCTATACAGCTTACAGTCAATTAATGTCTCAAGTTGTGGATGGTGGTGTCATAGTGTTAGGCCCAGAAGTGATAAGGCATATCAGTCTGGATTTGATATGGATACTGGAAAAGCGTAAAATAAAGGTCCTTAGAATTTTTAGAAATTTTGATTTTGAGAATATTAGAATAATAGATGGTCGGTATGAGTTCGAATTTATCAGCGATGGACGTCGAGAGTCATATATCTCAAGTTTGCCAGGCATTCATAACATAATCAATTCATGTTTAGCAATAGTGGTATGTAAGAACTTGGGCCTGAATGAAGAGCAAGTGGCCAAGGCTTTTAAGGCATTCGAAGGAATAAAAAGACGCTTTCAATTTATATATGAAGGTGATAGAGTATTGATAGATGATTATGCGCATTTGCCTGAAGAGGTGGCCTACGCTGTCAATACCATAAAAGATTTATATCCTTCTGATAAGGTCTTGGGGATATTCCAACCTCATCTATACTCAAGAACTCTAGAGTTTTATAAAGAGTTCGCAAAAGAGCTGAGTGGTTTGGATGGCGTTATTTTGTTGCCAATCTATCCTGCAAGAGAATTACCAATAGAAGGTGTAGAGTCAGATTTGATTTATAATATGATATCACTGGATGAAAAGTATCTGGTAGAAACGGAAGAATTATTATCGACTATCAGAGAGAGAAAGGAATATAAAATCATAATGACCATAGGGGCCGCAGACTTGGATAAGTATCATACAGATATAATTGATATAATTACTAATAATTAGAATAAATTGAGAACTAAAAGCAATAAGAGCAGAAATTTCCCTCTCATCATCAAGATGATAGTGGCTCTGCTGTTGTTGGTATTTCTTGTGTATTCCGGTGCTCAAAGAAATGTAGGTCAATTGGAACGTGTATCCATCAAGATCAAGACTCGAGATGATAACAGGTTTTTGATTTCCAAAAAAGAAGTCAAGCGATTGATCAATGACAATATTGGCTATGATTTATCGATAGCAAAATTGAGGCAGATTGATCTTTTCAAGTTAGAATCAGCCTTGGAAGCTGATGACAGAATTAACAGGGCCGAAATATTCATTGATAAGCACAATAAGCTGACAGTTGGAATAATTCAGAATCTACCTATAGTCAGAGTTAGTATAAATGGCGGACAAGATTATTATTTAGATGCTGACGGAAGTAGGATACCTGCAACGGGTATAGGTATAAGGGTGCCAGTCGTTACAGGAGCAGTAGATACTTATGAGAAAGATTTCATGAATCAGAAAGATTCAAATCTTAACTATGTCTTGACATTATCACGAATGTTGTATGAAGATGATTTTTTCAGTGGATTAGTGGACCAGATAGAAATCAGTGAAGAAGATGCAATAGTACTAGTACCTAAGATGGGTCGCAAGAAGATCATACTAGGTACTCAAGAAGGACTCGATGAGAAGATGTACAAACTGAAGACTTATTACGAAAAGGGTATTAGAAATATAGGAATTGACCGATTTGATCAACTAGACTTACAATATAATGGACAAATAGTCGGTAGTAACAGTGAATCCTAAAAATTTAAATTAGATCCTATTTTATGAAGCAGGAAAATCAAAATCAGAAATCTCTGGCAGTTGCACTTGACATAGGCACAACAAAAGTCTGTGCCATTGCAGGGTATCGGAACGAGTACGATAGAGTTGAAGTGCTCGGTGTCGGTGTCGTCAAGTCAGAAGGTGTAAATAGAGGTGTGGTTTCCAACATCAACAAAACCGTTCAGGCCATCAAGGATGCCATAGAACAAGCGCAAGTTGCCGCTAACAGAAAGTTTGACAGAGTACATGTCGGTATTGCCGGACAGCATATTAAAAGTGTTCACCACTATGGTATACTAGTCAGAAATAATCCCCAGCAAGAAATAGATGAAGCTGATATAAATAAGTTGATCAATGATATGCATAAACTTGTATTGCCACCTGGTGATAAAATACTGCATATTTTTCCACAAGAATTTTCTGTGGATGATGAATCCAAAATTCAAGATCCAGTAGGAATGTCCGGCGTACGATTAACAGCTAATTTTCACATCATAACTGGTCAGATAAGTGCATCTCGAGATATCATACGATGTGTGGAGAAGGTAGGTCTTGAAGTAGCTGATATCACCTTGGAACCGATAGCTTCCTCCAAGGCTGTTCTATGCCAAGAGGAGAAAGATGCTGGAGTTGTCCTGGTGGATATAGGAGGGGGTACAACAGATATCTCCATTTTCAAAGATGGAATCATCAGACATACTTCTGTAATACCATTTGGGGGAAATGTCATAACTAATGATATCAAAGAAGGCTGTATGGTCATGAAAGACCAAGCAGAAAAACTGAAAACTAAATTCGGGTCTGCATTGGCAGAGGAGATTATGGATAATAGGATCATTACCATTCCGGGGTTTAAGGGGAGAGATCATAAAGAAATATCTGAAAAGAACTTAGCCAAGATAATTGAAGCACGATTAGAAGAAATTTTTGATTACGTATTGTGGGAAATAAAGAGAAGTGGCTATGAGCGTAAGCTTATAGCTGGAATCGTTCTTACCGGTGGTGGATCTTTGTTGAAAAACATTGAATTGCTTTCAGAATATTATACTGGACTTCCTACAAGGATAGGCCACCCTATAGAGCATCTTGCACATGGTTATGTGAAAGAATTGGCTAGTCCTATTTTCTCTACGGCAGTTGGCTTACTGAGTATAGCTATTAATCATATGGAAGTTGCGCAGACTCCAGTTATGGATCTGTCTGACGATGATGATAATGATGATCAGGAAGGGCAATTGACAAAAGAAGATGAGAATGGATGGTTGGATAAAATATTTACTTACACCAAAGATTTTTTTGCGGCAACCAGCGATTCTGAATTTTAATAAAATTGTAAACCAGGAATATTAATAATATGAACGATTTATTTAATCCAATAAACTCCTCAATCATAAAAGTCATAGGAGTAGGGGGTGGCGGTAGCAATGCTGTCGGTTATATGTTCAATGCCGGTATTGTCGGTGTGGATTTTGCCGTTTGCAATACAGACAAACAAGCATTGGACGCAAGTCCGATTACTAATAAGGTACAATTAGGTCCAAATTCCACTGAGGGATTAGGTGCTGGATCGATACCTGAAGTCGGTCGACAATCTTGTATTGAATCGATAGATGATGTCAGAAGTTTTCTTCAGCATGATACAAAAATGTTATTCATAACAGCGGGTATGGGTGGTGGTACAGGAACAGGAGCTGCTCCTATTATTGCCAAGGCTGCCAAGGAAATGGAAATCCTTACAGTAGCTATAGTAACCTTGCCATTTAAATTTGAAGGCACCCGACGTTCTGCGCAAGCATTGGCTGGACTGGAGGAACTCAAGAAAAATGTGGATTCAGTTCTGGTCATTTCCAATGAAAGATTAAAATCCATGTACAAGGATCTAAGCATGCGAGAAGCTTTCTCCAAAGCTGATGATATTCTAGCAACTGCAGCAAGGGGTATAGCGGAAATAATCACAGTTCCAGGTTATATCAATGTGGATTTCAGAGATGTGAATACGGTTATGAAAAATAGTGGTGTATCCATTATGGGATACGCAGAGGCAGAAGGAACTGATAGAGCACTGACTGCTGTAAGAGCGGCTATATCCTCCCCATTATTAGAGGAGAATGATATCAGGGGTGCTCAGCATATATTATTGAATATTACTTCTGGTACACAAGAAGTCACAATGGGAGAGATCAGTGAGATCACGGAATACATTTCTGAGGAAGCTGGCTATGGAACAGATTTGATATGGGGTAATTGTCAAGACGAAACACTAGGAGACAGCATCAGTGTTACTATAATTGCAACTGGCTTTGATAAGAAAACAGCTGCGCAGCCTCAGAAAGTGATTGTAAGCATAGATGATGAAGAGCCTAGAGTAAAGAATGAAGTTTTTGATATTAATGAGACTAGTGATAGTCCGATGGCAAATGTCATAGAGTTTGATAACTTGACAGTCAGAGCTGTAGAAACATCTCCAGTAGTTAAGAGTAAAGAAGCTGAAACGAAGGTTATACAAAAGGATGAGCAGGGCAGGACTATAAGAAGAATCATAAGAAGAGTCAGGAAAAATCCTGATCAGGTCACCCGGCCACTGGATAATCCCAGAGACATAACAGAGCTTGAAGATGTTCCGGCTTACCAGAGGAAGAAAATTTCACTGGATGACGATGTCGTCACGGATGACAATGAAAATTCAAAACTGAGTATCAACATCGATGAGGTCGATGGCCCGATACTGAAAAGAAACAATTCCTACTTTCATCCCAATGTGGACTGAAAAGAAGGCATAGCATATGCGCAGTCAAGCCTGAGTGATGTAGATATAGTGCGGTGAGAGTAAAGCGATTTTTGATAGTAGACCTACTGCTTGAATATAGATCAAGTAGCTATTTACGGATTTCGTCTTTTTTTAATTAGTCCTTAGATATTCTAACAAGAATATCCGAGACTTATATAATACTTTTCTATTCCCGGTGCTCATCGGGATTATGAGATTGGTTTATTGATTGAGTTTAAATCCTGTCTGGAGAGGCGGGATTTTTTTATTTATATATTATAATATTTAATATATGTTCGTTACATTTGGACTTCTTAATCAAACCTGAGTGATGTGGATATGTGCGGTAAGAGTGAAGCGATTTTTGATAGTAGACCTACTGCTTGATCACAGATCAAGTTGCTATTTACGGATTTCGTCTTTTTTAAATAGTCCTTAGATATTCTAACGAGAATATCCGAGACTTATAAAACACTTTTCTATTCCCGGTGCTCATCGGGATTATGAGATTGGTTTATTGATTGAGTTTGTCCCGTCTGGAGAGGCGGGACTTTTTTATTAGTAGGTGGCCATATGCTTCACATTGTTGCACTATACTCATATCAGAATTACCCTTGCTTATATTTCTCTCTTTTGTGCCAAGTGCATTAGCATAAGGCTTTTTAAAAATCCAGTTAGATTTTTTGCATGCCTATTATTTTGAGTAACTCTTCCTCTCTAAGTTCTTGCTCAGACTTCAGGTTCTGACTCGTTCCTTTTGCAAATACCTCTTCTGCAGAACTCAAAAAAATTATCTTCCATGTGCTTATCTGTCGATGATGTATCTTGTGTGGTTAGTCATTCTTTCCTATATTGCCTCTATTACAACTTTTGCCTTAAACTTAGCTGTTAATTTTCTTCTTACCATTACAGTAAATTTACTGCTTTGAAATTAACTAAATTACTGTACTAATATTGGGGGAAACTGCAAACACTGCTTTTATGTTACGCTAAATTGTAGTTTTAAGAAGTGTCGTATGCTTAATCCCGATTCCACTAAATCGAATAAAATGTAAAATGACAAACTCAATATCCAACTATTGTTTTTTAGCTGTCAACCCATACATCATAATGTAGGTATAGCAAAGTATCGGAATAATAAACGCTAACTTCCAACCTAATAGATCTGCAGAGAGACCAAACAAAGGTGGAATAATAGCACCACCAACAATGGAAGTACAAAGTAATCCTGAAGCTTTTGGTTTGAAGTCGCCTAGGCCATCAATCGCCAAAGTAAATATCGTTGGGAACATAATTGAATTAAATAAACCAATCGCTAAAGCCGTCCACATACTAAAAAGACCTCCACCAGTCATTGTCCCCAATATCAATACGATTGCACCCAAAGTAAAGGATGCAAGCACTCTTCCAGGCTGAAATGCCTTGGTCAAAAAGGTGCCGATTAATCTACCAATCATTGCTCCACCCCAGTAAAAAATCACGAAAGTTCCCACGATACCTTTTGCATCAATTTCAGAAATGTCTTTACCATTAAAGGTTCGAGAAACAAAAGTCGCAATGGAATTCATAAAAGAATTTTGGGGTACCACTTTATCTAATTCCATACTTAGGAAATAACTTATCAAATTGGTACCTATAGCGACTTCAGCACCTACGTAGACGAAGATGCCAATCATCCCCATCCATAAGTTTTTATATTTAACAAAGTCCATATATGAACTTTTAATATCTGAATCATCAGAAAGAATTTTTGGCAACTTTATTAGAATAAAGGCAAATGCCATAAATATGAAAAACAGAGCAATGTATAGAAACGGCCCTTGCACGGCAGCAGCTTCATGGGCATAATATATCTCTTTGGCTACAGATGTCAGGCCATCTATTTCATCTGAGGTTTTGATGTCATCACTCAATAAATAAGTAACAGCAAATACTGGGGCTATGAAGGTACCAAACGCATTGAATGTCTGAGCGAAATTCAATCTACTGCTAGCAGTACGTTCAGGACCCAATACAGCTACAAACGGATTTGCTCCAACCTGTAGAATTGTGATACCACTAGCAAGAGTAAATAGTGCCAATAAGAAAAAGAAAAAGGTACGAGTGGATGCTGCTGGTATAAACAATAGACAACCAATACCACAAATGATAAGCCCTGTAATGATGCCTTTTTTATAATCTATCTTTGAAATCAACAAGCCTGCTGGAATCGATATTAACCCATAAGCACTAAACCAAGCTGACTGTACCATGTTGGCTCGTAATTGTGTCAATTCGAAAACTTCTTTTAATCTAGGTACGAAGGCATCCACAATTACTGTCATAAAGCCCCACATAAAAAACAAACTAATGAGTGCTATAAATGGAATGGTATAATTTTTCTCCTGATTCATTCTTGAATTTTAGTTTTTAATTCTTTGTTGAGTTGCTTTCGATTCACCAACTCTCGTCTGCTGCGTCTTTATAGTATTTAGCGTATTTGCACATATTATAGGTAGTGAGCTTGATTTATCTTCTGAAGCTACACAATATGTGGAAAATAATTCAATTATTGCACCTTTGTAACAGCAGCATTAAGGTCACTTAACTAGTACTGTAAGCATGTAGAGCATATCAGAGTTCTATGATATCCTTAATATAGGGAAGGGTAGGTTCGTATTCTTGTCTAGACGCCGATGCGATACTCTTAGCGGTTTCTATCATTTCCTGACTCTTGGCGTTCTGGCCATTTTTATAATAGAGCAAGGATAGAATATCATAACGTATGAAGGTTCCGTCTTCTTTGATACTGTTTTTGACAGAAGCAATAATTTCATCCAGATCTATTCTTCCTCTGTCATCATCCGTAATCAATATTCTTATCACAGATGCAAATAACACATTATCGTCTGCTGTCTCTGGATAGTTACTTAATAACCTTACTGAATAAGCTATGGATGGACCGCGTCCCCACAGGAGGTATTTTATTTTTACAAAGTTTTCCAGTTTGTCAGCCCCACTGATTCTATGCTTCCTAAACCATTTCTTTACAGGCTTGTAATTAAATCGTGCTCTTCCTTTTCTGGTGTCCAGAGAATTGAGGTAAACATGAAAAGCTATATCTTCTTTGATACTAAGGCTGTCATAAGTTTCAAAAAATTTGAAATGATACTTCGATATGAATTTTAAATACTTTTTATCCAATTGAAAATATTCCTTGATCAAGTACATGCTGGCTGGATCTCGCCAATCAGTTTGCTTTTTATCCAAATAATTTTTTGCAAGATTTTTAGCCTCATAATCATCACGGTAATATCTCACAGAATCCATCATAGCGAGTATGTTATCGTTATTAGCTTGTTGATTCAAGGCCTCGATATTGTCCCGGAGATAACGACTATTAGATCGAGTTTTTGCTAAGGTTTTGAGTAATTCTTTGGGGTCTTTGTGCCCTTTTGACCTGACGATGACGTCTCCGTTAAAGTCCATGACCAAGAGTGTAGGGAAAAAGTGAATCTGATAATCTTGTACAAACCTTCGTTTCCTAGAAGCATCTATGGCAACGTTTTCATAGTCCGCGGACAATTCAGAAACAACTGTGGGATCCACAAAAGTGGAATCCAGCATTCTTCTGCTCGGTAAGGACCAGTCTGTATGCACAAAGGCAAAGACTAACTTTCCTCCATGCTTAGAGGCTCTCATAGCTTTGCCCACAGTCGTATGTGTGAAAACATCAGGTATTTCTGCATGTACTGAAACAGCAAAAACCAATAGCAATATGGCGTAAACATTTTTCAAAATAGTCAAATGGAGTCGCATCTAAAATAGTCATTCTTAAGAAACTCAACATATTACAATTCATCTAATGCGTTCAGTAGTTCAAAATTGCCATTTATAGAGAAAATTTCAGCAACTTTGATCTTGTTAAGTAAGCACTGTCTGGCCTCGTAGTTCAACTGGATAGAATTTCGGATTTCGGCTCCGAAGGTTGCAGGTTCGAACCCTGCCGAGGTCACTTTTTTATTTCTAAGCCATTGATTTTCAGTATATTATGGCATCTTGTTTCATAGCTCAGCGATTACGGTATTCTAAAATTTGAAAAAGGTACTTATCATCACCTACTATTGGCCACCCTCGGCAGGTGGTGGCGTCCAGAGATGGCTTAAGTTTGCCAAGTACCTCCCGCAACAAGGCTGGGAACCAATCATATACACCCCGTCCAATCCCGATTTTGATCTGAAAGATGATTCTCTACTCCAAGATGTCCCTGCTGATCTCACAATTGTCAAAACTGAAATATGGGAACCGTACGGATTGCTCAGACTATTTTCTAGGAAGGATAAGTCTTCCAGTAATGTAGGGCAGGTCTCGAATAAAGGGCTCAAGAAAAGAGTACTCAGTTGGATTAGAGGTAATATGTTGATACCTGACCCCAGAAAGTTTTGGGCTAAACCCTCCGTGAAGTATCTGAGCAAATACCTGGTGGATAAAGGCATAGATACTATTGTGACCACAGGCCCGCCACATTCCATGCACCTTATAGGGTTGGGACTCAAAAAGCATCTGCCACAGCTCAATTGGTTAGTGGACATTAGAGATCCGTGGTCGGGCTTCGATATGCTCGATAACTACTTGGTTACAGAGAAGAACAGAAAGAAGTACCAAAACCTAGAAGAGAAAGTGCTCACGTCCTGCGACGCTGTTACAGCGACCAGCCCTAGTATGAAAACCTTACTCAGGCCTTTTGATCATAAGAAATTTACGGCTATCACTAATGGTTACGACATAGAGGATTTTGAGAATTATCAGGACCAATCATCACAAAATCAGTTAGTAATTTATCACGCCGGACTTATCAATGACTTGAGAAATCCAAAGCAGTTCTTGCAAGCCCTCAACAGTTATTGTGACAAGCAACCCGCCAGTCAGCATACGCTGAAATTGCATCTGGTAGGGATAATTGAAAAAGCATTGACTGATGCGATTCAGAACTTACCGCACATTGCCAGTGCCCTGAAACAGGAAAGTTACAAAGAGCATTCTGCTGTCATTTCTGATTACGAACTGGCAAATGTCTTACTGCTGCTTGTGAATAATACAGATAATGCCAAAGTGAATATACCTGGGAAAACCTTCGAGTATTTGGCTACAGGCAAAGCTATAATTTGCATCAGTGATCCCGAAACTGATGTCGTTAAAATATTGAATGCCTACCCACACTGCCTTATCTTTTCCTATGATGATAAAGCTAGTGTGATCTTACCACAGCTGGAAAAATTCTTGAAAGATCTACCGACTCTCAATAGTGCCACTTCAGTAAAGCAGTATTCGCGTCGAGCCCTCTCAGCAAAAATGGGTGAAGTGCTAGACAGCATTCAGCTGGAGCACAAAATCTAAAATCCTGCCAGCTGCTTTGCCATCACCATAGGGGTTGGAGACTGGAATCATCTTATGATACAACTGCTCATCTGATATTAATTCTTGGACTCTTCTGACAATTTTTTCTTCATTCATACCTATAATTTCCAGTCCGCCCTTCAGGGCTTCCGGTCTCTCGGTCGTCTCTCTCATCAGCAATACTGGAGCCTTCAATGTAGGTGCCTCTTCTTGTATGCCTCCGCTATCAGTAAGGATAAGTTTGGCTCTAGTCATCAGCCAGACAAAGTCCAGATAATCCAAGGGGTCCAGCAACTGCACTTTGCTCGTGCCCAAGCCCTGCTCTAGCTGTGCTCTCAGCGCAGGATCAGGGTGAGCAACATATGCAATATCTAATCGGCACTTCTCAGCTAATCTGCAGAGCGCAGCACAGAGTTCAGGTATGCCTGAAGTTTGGTTTTCTCTACGATGAGCGGTGACTAGTAGCAGAGGTATGTTATCTGGCTGCTTCCCGAATGATTGAGTGAAAGTACTCTTATGACTTTTGTTTTTCGCCATTGCCCATTCCAGCGAATCTATCCCTGTGTTTCCAGTAACCAAGATTTTGTCGCTAGCTATTTTTTCTGCCAATAAATTAATTTTCGCTCCAGCTGTCGGCGCAAAATGGTAATCAGCTAATCGTGTAATGAGTTGCCTGTTAGCTTCTTCAGGGTAGGGGGCTGATAGCTCGTATGTCCGTAAGCCTGCTTCTACATGTGCCAAGCGTTTGTTTTGAGTACGAGCGACTATCGCCGCCACCAGTGCTGTGCTCGTGTCCCCATGCACAACGATCATGTCGGGCTTTGTCTGAAAGACTAAGCGTCCTATGGAAATGTTTAATTTTCTTGTGAGTTCCGTGAGTGAATTCCCGACTCTTTTCAGTTCTAGTCGTCCATCTACTTTTAATTCCATGGCGAGGAGCGCTTGCTCTACCAGGTCTGTATGCTGGCCAGAGGTGTACACTAGGGTTGTGACTTGGGTGCTAGCTTGGAAAATCTTGACGACAGGAGCCATCTTGATGACTTCTGGTCTGGTTCCTAGGATGAATAATATTTTCTGCACGACAAGCTTATAGCAGTAGACTACAGGTAAAGCCTGATTACACTATCAGGTAGTTTCAATGCACTGGACATGCCTTTGACATCATAGATTATAGCATCATCTTTGAGAACTGTCTGCCATTCGGTCCACTCCTCTTTTTGGTATTCTTCATGAGAAACAGCTAGTATCATTACATCATATTTATCAGAATATTCAGAAATAAGATCTATGCCATACACAGCTTTTATTTCTTCATGCTTTGCCATGGGATCATGAATGTCCACTTGGAGTTTATAGCCGAGTAGTTCATTATATAGATCTATGACTTTGGAGTTTCTATGGTCGCTTACGTTCTCTTTATAGGTGATACCTTTAATCAGCACTCTACATTCTATAAGGCGTTTCCCGTTGTCCAGTAGTAGCTGTACGATCTTTTTAGTGATGAATTTTGGGATTTGCGTATTGACTTTTTTTCCTGCGAGTATGACTTCAGGATTATAGCCGAGTAATTCTGCCTTATGGGTCAGGTAATAAGGATCCACATCTATGCAGTGTCCACCGACTAACCCTGGATAATAACTTTGAAAATTCCACTTGGTTGCAGCTGCTGCGATGACCTCTCTGGTATTGATATCCATTTTGTCAAAGATCATGGACATTTCATTCATAAGGGCAATGTTGACATTCCTCTGAGTATTTTCCATGATCTTTGCGGCTTCAGCAACTTTGATGTTACTGACCTGGTGTACGCCAGCCACGATAATGGAACTGTAAAGCTCAGCCACTTGAGCCAAGGCTTCTAAATCTGATCCTGCAACAATTTTGACAACATTATATATGTTTCTTTTTTGATCTCCGGGATTTATCCTTTCTGGAGAATAACCAACTTTGAAATCCTTGTTCACTTTCAGCCCTGAATGTTTTTCCAGAATTGGTATGCATATTTCATCTGTACAACCAGGATAGACAGTAGACTCAAATATGACCAGGTCATTTGCTTTCAGAATGGAACTGATTGCTGAACAGGCAGATTTCAATGCCTTGAGATTGGGGATCTTATGTTCATCCACTGGCGTAGGCACGGCGACTATGTAAATATTGCATGCCGCAATACCTGACAGCTCATTCGTATAACTCAATGCTGAATCGGCTAGGAGTTTGGGATCCACTTCTTGAGATGGATCAATATTTTTTCTAAGTTGGTTTATTTTACTGGAATTGATGTCATAACCAGTGACCTTATACTTTGACTGCAAAGCCAAGGCTATGGGCAGACCTACATAACCTAAGCCTATGACACCTATATGATCTGAATGGGTATTCATTAGAATTGTACCTGCGAAGATGCAATAATTTGATACTTTCTCGTGGGATATATGCTGCTAGAGCAGGCTTTTAGTTGGACTTCGACACCTGCTTTATCACATAGGACATTTCTCTACCTATCTCTATCACCTTGTTATCGTAAGCTTCTTCCTCCTTGTCAGTATTATCATGAATCTTGGGATCTTCATAAGGAATATGAATTCGAGTCCCAGTGCCAGGAACAACAGGACAATCGGCTTCGGCCTCACTGCAGACGGTTACGATCGTCGATTTACCTTGATCCAGTAATTGGTCGTCATATTTCTTGGAATAGTAATAGAGGTCGTCCATTTCGATTCTATGGATATAGAGGGGATTAGGATTATGGCCATATTCCATTAGCTCAAAGCCTTGTTTCATGATGGCTTTTACCATTCTAGGCTCAAAGGCCGTTGCAACAGTTCCAGCAGATAGGGCAATAATATTTAATCCGTTCTCACGGGCAAATACATCCAGCATAAACTCTGCTAATTGTGATCTTCTCGAATTATGGGTACAGATGAACTTGACGATGGCCTTACCTTTAGTCAGGTCTCCTGATATGGCTGCTGCCAATTTATCCAGTAGAACTCGTCGAGAAGGTGTCAGGGCTGAATTTTGGGCTTGTAATTTTTCTACAAATGCCTGAATAAGAAGGTTTTGCATAATAATATAATCTCACTGAATCTGCAATGAATCAGAATATACTGTGCTTGCAATTAGTAGATATTGTTTCTTGAGACGGTAAAATAGGCGAAAGGTCATTTTTTAGATCCCTATTAAATGAATTTAAAGCGCATAGGATTGTGAAGCGCTATTTTATGGTTATTAAAGGAAGTAGCCTTTATACTATATGACATTGTGCTTATAGCAATTTCAAGACAATAATTATGGGACTCTATTCCTTTATTAATTTAGCAAAACAAAAACTGCAGTTATCAAAGAAAATGTCCGATATGCACGACCCCGGGTTGTTGCAGAAATAGGCTGTAACCATAGAGGTGATTTTGCTACTGCCAAAGAGCTCATCCTCTTGGCCAAGGGCGCTGGAGCCACCTATGCCAAGTTCCAAAAGCGAGATGTAAAGGCCACCCTCGGTACACCAGAATATGACCGCCCGCATCCAGTTCCATACAATGCTTATGGTACGAGTTATGGCGCTCACAGGGAATACCTTGAGTTTGATCAAGATCAACATGCCGAACTGAAAGCCTATTGCGAATCCATAGGTATGCAATATGCGACTTCAGTATGGGATATCACTTCTGCTCATGAGATCATTGCCTTAAAGCCAGACTATATCAAGATTCCCTCAGCTTGCAATACCAATCATGAGCTACTGGAAACCTTAGTCAATGATTATCCTGGTGGCATCCATGTGTCTACTGGTATGACAACTAGAGCCGAGGAAGAGCAACTGCTTAAGATTTTATCACCAGCAGCTTCCAGAGTTGTTTTCTACGCATGTACTTCTGGATATCCTGTTCCCTTTGAGGACGCATCCATATTGGAGATTAGTAGATTGCGGGAGGCCTATGGAAAGGTCATTGCCGCTGTCGGTTTTTCTGGACATCACCTGGGTATAGCTATAGACATAGCCGCTTATACCTTGGGGGCGCAATGGATAGAGCGGCATTTTACCAAGGACAGAACCTGGAAAGGAACAGATCATGCAGCCTCGCTGGAGCCGGGCGGCTTAGGCAAACTAATCAGAAATCTTGATGCTACTTACAAGAGCCTGACCTATAAGAAATCAGAAATTCTGGAAATAGAACAAGTGCAGAGAGATAAATTGAAATACCAACCATAAGGCTTTTTGAAGACGATTGCATTCATACCGGCAAGAGGAGGTTCCAAGTCTATACCTCTTAAGAATATCAAACTGTTCAACGGCCAACCACTGATATACTGGACTCTCAAAGAGTTGCAGCATACTGATAATGTAGATCAGGTCATTGTATCCACTGATTCCAAAGCCATCAAGAGCACCGTCCTGAAGTTTGATTTTTCCAAGGTGGACATCCATGATCGTTCAGCCGCTAATGCTCAGGATGGCTCTACTACCGAAAGTGTTATGTTGGAATTTATAGAGCAAAGCGAATTGCAAGATCGAGACGTATTCATGTTAGTCCAAGTAACCGCACCACTCACCACACGACAACACTTTTCTGAAGGTCTCAATCAGTTCCAAGCTGACACTGCTGATAGTCTGCTTTCTGTCGTACCGAGCAAAAGATTCTTCTGGTCAGCAGAAGGAGCTCCTATTAATTATGATTATAATGAGAGACCCCGCCGACAAGATTTTCCTGGCATGTTAATGGAGAATGGCGCTTTCTATATCAGTACTATTGCAGCCATCAGTAAATCAAAGAATAGACTATCAGGAAAGATCATCATGTACATGATGCCAGAGTACACAGCCTATGAAATAGACGAACCAGCAGATTGGCATATCTTAGAACAATTACACAAACATCATAACTTGTAACCCTTCCACCTACTTATAAGTAAATACCACCTACTTATCCACTAATTACCAGTTACAGATTCACTAAGCCATCACCTCCCTGGCCAAGCCCTATGCGCTCCCCATTCAGGCCCCGCTTTATCCTTGTCAGAAAAAATCAGATCTTCCGTAGGCAATTGCCAGTTCAGTTTCAAGGTATCATCCAGTGGATTTATTTGCCCTTCACTTTCCTTATTGTAAAAGTTAGTGCACTTATAATTAAAGACAGCCTTTTTGCTTAGCGTGACAAAGCCATGCGCAAAGCCTTGTGGTATTAGCATTTGTCTTTTGTTTTTATTACTCAGCATCACGCTGAAGCTCTTTCCGTAAGTGGGTTGTTCTGGTCGGATATCCACAGCAATATCCAGTACCCTTCCATAGGTCACCCGCACTAGCTTGGACTGCCCATAGGGTGGTAGCTGATAATGCAGCCCTCTTACAGTACCATATTGAGATTGAGATTCATTGTCCTGAACAAATACACAATTCACTCCCGCTTCCTTCCACAATTGCTCATTATAACATTCAAAAAAATATCCGCGATCATCCTCAAATACCCGCGGCTCAAAAACATACAAGCCCTTAAATTCTGTCTTGATAATACCCATCACTATAATGTTTTATAACTACTTGACAACTCACTAAATTGAATACAGCTTAACCATTCAACAACTTAACCACTTAACCACCACACCTGAACTATTAACTAAAAAGAAAATATACACTATTAACTCATCGCTTAAAGCTCATCACTCATCGACTATGCATTCTTAATTCTTAACTTTTCAACTCCTAACTAAAAAAATCATTTCGCCCTAAAGAAAACCGATATCGGTACACCCTTAAAATCAAAATGCTTCCGCATCTTATTCTCCAAGAAGCCTTTGTAATTTGCCTTCACATGATCTGGATGATTACAGAAATAAGCAAAAGCAGGATAGTGCAGCGGTAACTGAGTGACATACTTAATCTTGATGACACGACCTCTGTTAGCAGAAGGTGGTAGCCTCTCTATTTCGTTGAGCATTATTTCATTTAACTCAGAGGTTTTTATTTTTCTTCTTCTATTTTCGAATACATACAGTGCTAGATCTATGGCTTTATGAATTCTTTGCTTTTCCAGTACACTGATGAATAAGATCGGCACATCATTGAAAGGTGCTAATTTATTCTTCAGATTTGCTTCAAAATCCCTTGCAGTATTGGTCTCTTTATTCTTGACGAGATCCCATTTGTTGACTAGAACGACAACCCCTTTATGGCGCTTGATGGCTAGTGTGAAGATTGCAAGATCTTGACTTTCTATACCAGTGGAGGCATCTATCATGAGCATGATCACATCGCATTCCTCTATGGCTCTGATGGCCCTGAGGACAGAGTAGAATTCCAGATTCTCGTGGACTTTGTTTTTCTTCCTTATGCCAGCGGTGTCCATCAGATAGAACTCCTTACCGAATTTATTGTAATAGCTATTGACGCTATCCCGAGTAGTCCCTGCGATATCCGTGACGATATTTCTATCTTCTCCGAGTAAGGCATTGGTCATGGAAGACTTCCCTACATTAGGTTGTCCGACGATGGCAAAGCGCGGCGTCTCGGGATCCAAGCGTTCTTCAGTCTTGACGAATGTTTCACAGATGGCATCCAGTAATTCTCCTGTACCAGAGCCGCTCATGGAAGAAAGAAAGAAGGTGTTTTCGAATCCAAGACTCCAGAATTCATTGGCCATTAAGGCTCTGTTGTTGTTATCTACTTTGTTGACCACAACAAATACCTTGGTCGGTTGTCTTCGGAGGATGTAAGCCATCTGCTCATCCAGATCAGTGACGCCAGTTGTCACATCCACCATGAAGATGATGGCATCTGCTTCATCTATGGCAATATGGACTTGTTCTCGGATGGCCGCTTCGAATACGTCATCACTGTTCCTGACGAACCCTCCCGTGTCTATGACGGAAAACTGCTTGCCATTCCACTCAGATTCTCCATAGATCCTGTCACGGGTCACGCCACTGACGTTGTCTATGATTGCTTTTTTCTCTCCTATGAGTCTATTGAAAAGTGTGGATTTCCCCACGTTCGGCCTCCCGACGATTGCTAATACTTGTGCCATTTATGCTGTACCTTCTTAGTAGTGATTAGAACTATTGTTGTTGTTCTGTTCTTATTGTAAATATCCAAAACTCTTGAGTAATCTATCATCGTCTCTCCATTTTTCTTTCACCTTGATGAAGAGTTCCAGATGGACACGACAGTCCAGGAATTTTTCTATGTCTTTGCGGGACTCGATGCCCAGCTTTTTTATCATCGAGCCTTGATGGCCGATCATGATCCCCTTCTGTGTTTTTCTCATGACAAAGATAACGGCTTTGATAATCACAAACGGAGCACCTCTCTTTTCAGTTTCATTGAATTCTTCTATGATGACTTCTGCAGAGTAAGGGATCTCTTGCTGATAGAGATGCAGTATCTTTTCCCTGACGATTTCGCTTATGAAAAATCGCGTGGACTTATTTGAAATTTGATCCTTGGGATAATATGCGGGCCCTTCTGGTATCAGCGCTCTTATCTGCTCCAGCAAGTAAGGTATGCCCAGCCCTTCTTTGGCACTGATATGATGTACCTGATCAAAATCCACCAGCGCTCTCCATTCTGCCTCCAAGGCTTTGAGATGGTCTTGCTCCGCAGTATCTATCTTATTGACTATCAGAAACTTCGGACATTCGGCATTTTTAAGTTTTTGAATAACCTTTTCATCTCCAGAATATTCGTTACTCGGATCTATCACAAACAATACACAATCCGCATCTTCAAATACTGATAATGCAGCATCATTCATCACCTCTTGCATCTTGTAATGCGGATCCATGATCAGACCTGGCGTATCAGAAAAAATCAACTGGAAATCATCACCACTGACTATCCCAAAAAATCGATGTCTGGTCGTCTGAGGCTTATGTGATATTATCGCCATCTTTTCTCCTACAAAGGCATTGAGTAAAGTGGACTTACCCACATTAGGCTTCCCGATGATATTGATGAATCCTGAATAGTGTTTTTCTTCTGACAAGTTTTTTCCTTTGTAATTAGTAAACTGTAAAGTGATAATCTATCTCCAAGCTCTCTGATAGCGATTCTCATAACTCCAAGTTGCCCCGACAGAGCGACTTTTGTGATGCTTGTTATTTCCGCTGCATTTATTTTGCAACTAAAGCAAATTTAACCATTAAGTTCTCATCAAGAGAAATTTGATTTAGATAATGAAAGCCATTTTTCTCAATGATATTTATAGTTTCATTTAGTGTCATTGAAGCAATGCAACTAGAGCCCTTAGTATTGAAGTGACTCGTGATAATTAACTTTCCCTCTGGCTTTAACAATGATTTATAGTTATCTAATAATTCACTGTGAGATGTGCAGTGTTGAAATGTGTTTCTAATGACCAAGTAATCAACCTTATTATTTTCCGAAATATTTTTTTGGTCAGGGTACTTCATTATGTCAATATTGTCTTTTGTTATCTTTTCCTTGATGCGTTCGAATTTTTGATTGGTATAGTTTGCCATCGATTTATTTGGAACAAATATCTTTATTTTGAGAGAGTCGTAGTACATTGAATAGAGAAGTGCATTAGTACCTGAGTTAATATCTATTTCTCCATAGACTTCATTTGACTTAGTGTCGAGGAATTCGATTTCCTTTTTGAAGTTTTTTAACTTCAATGGATACGGAAATTCAGGTTTGAGAAATCCATTAAAGATTAGATCAAAAAACTCAGGATTATTATAAATTATATGCAAATCATATTCGTTTAATTCTTTTGCCAATTTAGACTTTTTAAACGTTTTTAGAACATTAGATTTATAGTATTTATGATGCATTCCATATGTTATCAAGTTTAAATTGATATTTCGTAACAAGTCATATAGTTCACCTTGACAATTTTCATGATCAAACCATGTTGAAATTGATCGTTCAATCTTCTCTATGTCGTTATTGATTCCACTAATAGTTTCTAGTCTGTATTTCGTTATTTTATTTACGAAATTTGAAGATTCAATAATGTCTTGAGAATAAGAATTAATGTTTAGTTGAGTGATAAATATCAATGTAACTATTAGCTTCATTATTGCTTGATGTTATTTTCGTAATCATTTAAAAATAAGATTCAGATTTCAGTTTTGACGTTATCCGTTGTTCAAACCATCTCTTGTTGCACTTTGCACCCTCTTAAACAATTTATATTAAACCTTGGCACTCATGCAGGGGCAGCCTAATTTCACTAATAATTCAATTGCTTCGTCTGGCTATTCATGATCTTGATGATTTCCAGATAAGCCATCTTGGGATTAGCTTTCCTCCAGTGAATATCACTTAGATGCTCACCTAGAGTCATATAATTCTGCAGGCGCATGGACTCCATTTCCTTGGTGATATGCTCTCGCGTATTCAATGCTATTATCCAACCATTATCTTCTTTGATATCGTCCCACCACTCTTCGTAGTAACTGTCATCTGATCCATGGAATTCAAGGACGTTGTCGCAGAGGATGATGAATTTGGTCACCCCATGATGTATGAGGTTGTCACAGACTTTTCTTTTGAGGAACATGATGTCATTGTGCAGACAGTCGTTCCATTCACCTATCAGCTCTATGAAGGCATATCCTTCATCATAATCCGTGTATATGCTCTTCACATACAGGGTCTGAGAACCCATCGTATCCCACTGAGGATGAATGAAGTAATTGTAGACCTTGTTGGTAAACGAAAACTCATCTGAGATCCTTCCGTGGAAGATGGACTTTTTGTCCTCGGCGGCAATATAATATTGTCGCCATTTGTGATATGGTTCTATGTCATGCACGGATTACAAATATAGTTTAATTGACACTTGGAGGAATCAGGAATTTAAGTCAAATGAATAGTGTGAATACGCCAACTGGCAGTGGTCGGTATCTTATATCTCAATGAATGTTTGACTATGTATCAATCTACCCTAAATTTGTGAGTCAATGGATATTCTGATTGCCTTAGAGCTATTTGCGACCATAACGGGGCTTTGCTTCATAATTTTGATGATATATCAGAATATCTGGTGCTGGCCCATAGGCATACTCAGTTCTATCGCTAGCATATTCCTATTCTATAGTTCCAAGCTCTATATGGAATCCATTTTGTATCTGTTCTATGTGGCTATCGGTATCTATGGTTGGTGGGTATGGAATCATGTTGCTCAGAAAAAAGCAGTGTCCATAGCCACTCCCCGATATCATTTCTCCATCCTTCTGATAGGTGCTCTACTGACAGCAGGAATAGGCTGGATCAATGACACCTACACGGATGCGGCTCGACCTATTGCAGATGCTGGATCTACCATTTTCAGTTTCATAGCAAGCTACATGGAGGCCCATAGAATCTTGTCCTCTTGGGTTTTCTGGGTTATTATCAATTTGTTTTCCATCTGGCTCTACATGGATAGGGGGTTCAAGCTGTATTCAGGTCTTATGGTCCTGTACTTCTTGTTATCGGTAGCTGGCTATCTCCAGTGGAAAAAAGACTACGACCAGCACGTGAGCACTGCCGTATGAGAATCCTGATCACTGGACCTGAATGCACTGGCAAGAGCACCTTGGCCAAGCAACTGAGCAAGCTATACAGTATACCCTTATTCCCAGAATACGCCAGAACATATCTGGAACAACAAGGTCCAGCGTATGGCCCTGACGATCTCCTCACGATAGCACAGCAGCATCATGCCCTGGTGGAGGTGTTTCCTGAGGACCAGTCGCTGATTTTGGATACCTATCTGCTTAATCTTAAAATCTGGTCGTTGGACAAGTATCGACAATGCGACCCATGGATAATCAAGCAGCTGGACAGAGCTCGAGTGGATCTGGTTTTACTCTGCTACCCGGATCTGCCTTGGGTGCAGGATGGACTGCGAGAGAACGAAACGCAAGGCTTGATCATATATGAGTACTTTAAGAAGGAACTGGAACAACTAGGCTGGAATTTTGAGATTATCCAGGGTCAGGGCCCAGCTCGATTGGCTGCAGCCAACGCTATTTTGTCGGCTAATGAAGCTATAATGAAAGGAAATTAGGACTGGAAACACTATTACCGAAAACTCTATTTACCTTTGCGCCGTCTAAAGGGGTGCCCTTTTTTGAGGTGCTGAGATCATACCCGATGAACCTGCTCAGGTAATGCTGAGAAGGGAATGTTGACTACACAGGAAGTCCATATTATATGGACTACTGTTATTAGCAGGTAGATGGTCCTCACAATAAGCCTTTTAGCTATTTAGTTGAATTAATAAGCACGACTATGAGGAATTCTTCAATCAAGTTTGTCACTATCATTTTCTTTTGTGGATTGCATCTGCAGCTGTCTGCGCAATATGACATCTGGGGTAAAGTAAATAATAGCCAAGGGGAAAGATTGATCGGAGCATCCATCTTTATTCTGGACGCCAATGCTGCAACCACCACAGATTTTGAAGGCTATTTCAGTCTCGATTCTCTGCCCGCAGGCAGCCATGAAGTGGTCGTGACCTACTTGGGTTACGAAGAGGTCAAGACACAAATGGATCTTACCCGGGACACGATGCTCAATATCACCATGGCAGGCTCTGTTTTTCAACTTGAAGACATAGAAATCACAGCGAATCGACTCAATGAGAAATCCCCGTTCAGCTACATCGAGCAAGGGACCGAAGAGATCGGTATCAAGAATCTCGCTCAGGACTTGCCTCTACTGGTGGAGCATACCCCTTCTATGGTCGTCACCACTGATGCAGGCGCTGGAGTAGGGTACACAGGAATGCGGATAAGAGGGTCTGACGCCACCAGGGTCAATGTCACCATCAATGGCATCCCGCTCAATGATTCTGAAAGCCATGGTGTCTTCTGGGTCAATACGCCTGATCTCGCCAGCTCAGTGGAGCAGATTCAGATACAGAGAGGAGTAGGCCCATCCACTAATGGCGCAGGCGCTTTCGGGGCTACAGTGGGCTTGAATACAGATTACCTCCACCAGAACCCTTTTGTCAAATTAGAGGGCAGCTATGGCTCTTTCAATACTTACAAGACCAGCGTATCTGTCTCGACAGGTATGATGAATAACAAATACCTCATAGAAGGACGCTACTCAGGCATCAACTCTGATGGCTACATGGATCGCGCTACCTCAGATCTGTCTTCTTACTTTCTCTCGGCGGCTAAAGTGGACCAGAGTAGTTCATTGAGATTGAACATTTTCGGGGGAAATGAAAGGACTTATCAGTCCTGGAATGGCGTCCCACAAGTCAAGCTGGAGTATGAAGCCGGTGAAGCGACCGTCGATGATCTGCTGGAACACTACTATAATAATTCCAACGGGCAGTATAATACGGTGGCTGACAGCATCAATCTCTTCGATTCAGGTAGAACCTATAATGCCTACACTTATGAGAACGAAGTAGATGATTATTCGCAGACTCATTTTCAGCTCATCTACAATAAGCAAGCTTCCGAGAAGTTCACCTACAACGCCAAAGCCCATTTTACCAAGGGCAAAGGTTTCTTTGAACAATACAAAGTAGAAGAAGATCTCACAGAATTCGATTCTACCAGATTCAGCACCATATCTGATGTTGTCGTGCAAAGATGGCTGGACAATGAGTTTTTCGGTGTCATCCTGGATGGGGAATATAAAGCCAACGAGGACCTGAAGTTGCATCTGGGCACAGCAGGTAACATCTATCTGGGAGATCACTATGGCGAATTCGTCAATATAATAAATCCCGCAGAAGCACTCTCCTCCAGATTCAGGTTCTATGAAAGCGATGCCACTAAGCGGGATCTGAATGCCTTTCTGAGAGCAGAATATCAATTAAGTAAGTTCAGCCTCTACGGTGATGCTCAGATCAGAAACGTGGACTATAAGACAGCCGGTGTGGATAATGGCGGTTATGTTTTTGATCTGGATGAGAACTATACTTTTTTCAATCCTAAGCTGGGCTTCAGTTACCAGCTAGCTGATCAGCAAACCCTCTATGCCTCCTTTGCCAGGGCTCACAGAGAACCGGTGAGATCTGATTTTCTGGACAGGCTGGGGGCTTCCACGCCACAAGCTGAGCGACTGGATGATTATGAGCTGGGCTATCGCCGCTCTGGAAAACGTCTGGATTTCCAGGCCAATATCTACCATATGATCTATCAGGACCAGCTCGTACTCACAGGAGCAGTCAACGATGTAGGTGGAGCAGTCAGAACCAATGTCCCCGAATCTTATCGTCTAGGACTGGAGTTGTCAGCCACCGCTCGCATCAACAAATATCTGAGTTGGTCACCTAATCTGGCGCTTAGCCAGAATAAGATTGATGAGTTCACAGAAGGACTCAGAGGAGAATTATTACAAGATAAGGACATCAGCTTTTCTCCTTCTGTCGTGGGGGGTAGTATCGTGAAGTACAGTCCCTACCATAATCTTAATATAAGCGCCCTGTCCAAGTATGTAGGGAAGCAATTTCTGGATAATACAGGCTCAGATGAAAAGTCTCTGCCCAGCTATTTTGTGCAGGATCTCGTGGCCAGTTATCTCATAGAGTCAGATCTGATACAGGCAGTGGAGTTCAGGCTGATTGTGAATAATATTTTCAATACTAAATATAGCTCCAATGGTTATACATATAGCTATATTTACGATATTATGCTTCCAGATGGAGGAACAGAAGAAGTCTCAGTCAGAGAAAATTACTTGTATCCGCAGGCTGGCATTAATTTTTTATTAGGTTTGAGTGTGACTTTTTAGGGTAGTGACACATCTAAATATAGAACACGTAAACCACTTCATTCCAGAGACTTAAAGAACTATCCATTCTTATTGCAAATGTGTGACAACGATGGGCAGATGTTGAATATAATACAAGAGAGGCGTTTCGAACCTTGGTCGGGGAGAGCGCCTTTTTCTGTTTCTCAGCTAGCTAGCTGGTAAGCCAGTATATTCAGTATTCATTGATAACCTATCATTTACGATTGATTAACTATTTCCTCTCTATAGATTATATATGAAACTGATCATGTATTCTATCACAGTATAATTGTCTCTGCCTTCTTCTGAAATTGGAATCAAGACCTCTAATCCAAACTTCCAATCACCAAAGCCTTGCGCATATCCTGCACCCGCCATCGGAAAGTTGATACCTCTTCTATCACCATTGGGACCACCTGTCAGATTGAAATAATTATATTCTCCCTTCAGATAGAATTGCTGTCCGATTCTGAATCTTGGATAAACAAAAAGACCATAATTGGCCAAGTGAGAATCTGGACCATTGGGGATATTAAACCACTCATACTGCAACTTCATTCCCAGACCTACTGTAAATGGATCTGTGACCTTGTAACCGACACCGGCTTTGGTGGATATGAAGAGCCCATTATTGAAACCCCCTAGATTTCCTATGAATATGTCATAAGCCAGCTTGTCTTTGAAGTCCAGCTTATCCTCTTCTCCTCTTCGCTTTCTCACTACGACATCCTCATCTCTAGAAGTTTTTCTGGATGACCTTCTCTGTGCTTCACTCTCTGTAGCAACAGTAAGAAAGAATATTCCGATCAATAAAAATTTAATGAAACGCATGTTTTTTGGCTATTACTTAGTTAATACTGGTAGTCTACACGTTCTAAAAGTAGCTGAATTCCAATTCCAAATATATTACAATTAATTATAATGTATAATTCCTTATCTCTTAGCTCTTCAATAGGCGAAAATTACTCAATTATCCGCAAATTAGTAATTAGTGATAAGTGATGAAGAAACGACCTTATATTTCACATTTCACAATTCACAATTCAACAATTCACAATTGATCATTCTGTAACTCATAACTATCTTTACTCTGTGACTAATTGCCTTAGAACCTCTTTTATCATAGTCTTAATACTTGGGGCCCTCGCTCCAGTGACCAGTCAATGTTTTGTGGATAGCATAGCCATCGTCCCCGGTGTGGTTGCTTCTGAGAGGGAAGTCATCATGACTGTCCAGGGGCTCAGCCCCTCCGATCTTTCTTCGGACCAAGCGCTGTGCAGGGTCTTCATGGAATTTGATCATGGCCGGATCAGTAATGTCAGAATGAGACTCAAATCGCCAGCCGGTCAGGAGATCACTTTGATAGGGCCAGGGACCACAGGGGGTAGTGTCTCCCCGCTGATCAAATGGGATATTCAGCTCGTCCCTTGCGCGGCAGCCACACTCCCGGATTTTGGGTTTGATGCGGTATGGGATAATGATCAGAACTGGGCCAGCCTCAATACCTACACAGGAATATACCATCCGCACAGCGGCTGTCTGGAAGATTTCAATATGGGCTCAGCTGAAGGGGCTTGGACCTTGACCATAGAGAATCTAGGGAATAACAGAGGAAGCTTGTCCTACTTTGCGTTGACTTTCTGTAGTGGGTCACCGGATGACTGTACGACTTGCAGTGCCTATCCAGGAGAGTATTCAGTACAGACCGTGGAATTTTGCGAAGGGGTGGGCCTGAGTTCACCCTTGGCGATGACCGTTCCTGCAGAGCTGAGTGCTGCTGATACGTTGTTGTTTTTTCTCGTGGATGATGGAGGAGTCGGTTCTTTTGTGGGAGAGCTGGGTGACTTGTCGTATTTGCCTGCAGGCAGTAACAGTCTCTGTCCAGTTACCTTGCCTCTGGATGAAGTGGATAGTATTACTGGCACTGTCACTGACTTGGTCGGGTTACAGGCCTTGGCTGACGATACGGAAAATTGTATCACTTTAGGTGACTGCATCGCTGCAGAAGTCTTTCCTTTTCAGCTTACGGTACGAGATGATTTTCTGATCTGCGCAGGTGATACACTGGTGTATGGAGGCCAGCGCTATACTGAGTCTCTGGATACCTTTCTGTACGAAGGATCGCCGTCACTGCCCTGCACCGAAAGGATAAATCTGGTAGTGACCGTGGAGGAAATAGAGCTGGAGCTCGAGACGTCCAGCCTGGCGCTGGTCTGTGGTCAGACAGCTCTGCTGGATGCTGGCGGCAGCACGGTCAATACTGGTCCCATCACACAATATGACTGGACCACTTCCGATGGTAATTATCTGCTGGACGTGGGACCCATCGCCCAGGTGGATCAGGCCGGCACTTATGTTGTGGAGCTGGGTACTGATGATTGTACAGTCAAGGATAGTCTGATCCTGACCAGTGTCGATACCTTTTTCATCATACTGGAACAAGCAGCGGTGCTCTGTCCGGGAGATGAAATGGTCATAGCCGTGCAGGACTCCATCCCACCCAATGGCGCTCCGACAGCCTTTGAAATAACAACCGTCACTGGACCTGATCTTGCACCCATCATCGTGGGCAGCTCCATCACCGTTACTGAGCCTGGGCTCTACGAAGTCACAATCAGCGCTGGCAGTTGCATGGTGACCAATCAGATTCTAGTGACAGCTGGTGTGGTACAACCCTTCACCGTGGCCTTCGATCTAGCTGATGCGCAGGCCGACACATTGACCTGTGATGTGACTGCGGTGCCACTCACCTGGACGACAGACATACCTGATCCACAAGCAGAATTTTCGGGACCGGAGCTGATTCCCTCGGGCACTCTGAATCCTGAAGTAGGGACACCGGGTACTTATTACCTGGAGATACGAGACAATAATGATTGCAGCTATATGGATTCTGTAGAGGTCGTACTCGATGATGCTGCGCCCATGGTGACGCTTAATGATGTGACCTTTAATTGTGACAGCCCACTGGATGGCCGCCTGTTGGTTCCAGAGGTGGTGGGGGAGGTGAGTAGCTATACTTGGTCTGGTCCGGATCTATTCAGTTCTGAGGAAGAGATGCCGATCATCAGTGTCACGGGTAATTATGAATTAACTGTCACAGCTCCTAACGGGTGCACTGATTCTGCAACGCTGATAGCCAGTATACAGAACCAAGCCTTGGAAGTACTTGTGGATTCTCTTGTGATCCCTTGTGGTGTGGATTCTGTACTTATCTGCGCTACAGTGGTGAGCCAGACAGAATTGGTGAGCATGGGATGGGACGGCATGGCAGCACCAGACAGTTGTTTCCATCTCAAGGAAGAAGGTACTTATCGATATTTCTATACGACAGAAGGGGGTTGCAGTGACATGATAACTTACGTAGCTACTCGAGAGCAAGCATCCGATGTGCTGCAGCTGACCACTTCTAATATGGCGCTGGCTTGTGACGGTGGGCCGGTCGTGTTGCGTGCCACGGGTTTTGGGAGTGCGGTTTCTGGGGTGACTTGGATACTGGAAGGAGTGGTCTTACCACAATTTCAGGACGATACCATGATCAGCGTGATGGAGCCTGGACGATATGAAGTAGTGGTGGAGCTTGCCGGATCGACTTGTCTGCTTTCTGAGACCATAACCATCACAGGTGGTGTCAGCGACTTGCAAGTGAATGTGGGCCCTGACCTGAACCTCAAAGCTGGTGAATCTGTCCAACTGGATGCTCAGCTGGACCGACCATTCGGCAATCAAGTGCTGGACTGGATGCCTGCTGATATCTTATCTTGTACAGACTGTCTCGATCCTGTCTTGACCGCGACATCAGATACAGAGCTCATACTGACGGTCACAGATAGTCTCGGCTGCACAGCGAGTGATACCCTGCGCATAACGCTGACGGAAGACCAGACCCCCTTTGGCGACAGCCTCATCTACTTCCCGACCATCTTCCAGCCCGGTCTTACAGGGACAGGCAATGACCGTTATCAGATAGGGGTCAATCCTGATGAAGTGCAGGCAGTGGAATTTCTGATCTATGATCGCTGGGGTAATCTGATGGTGGATTATAAGGCAGAAGTGAGCTCCAATCTCCTCATGATATGGGATGGAAGCAGAGATGGGCAAGCTGTGGAGGCAGGTGTCTACGTATATATGGCAAAATATTTGCAATTGAATGGGATGGACAAGGTCGTGGCGGGAACGATTACCCTTATTAGATAAGGTTTAGTTGTAGAATTCATAGTAATTTTGAACACTTGCAGGCCGGTCTATCTATCTGTAGCCTTACGGCGAATTATCCATTATCAAGTTATAATAAAAGTCATCTGTTGTCAGTCAGTGCAATTGTAGTGTCGTATACACTATTAATGGCATTGGTGCCGCAACCCATTGTGAACCATTGGAATATTTAAGATAGAATGAAATCACTGAATCTGGTACGCTCCCTACTTTTCTCCCTGCTCTTTGGCCTCAGCCTTACTGTGCATACGGTCCAGGCTTACACTCCTGTAAATCAGGTGGCGGCACCTACGCTGATAGGCTATGACGAACCCTATCAGATATCCATATGCGAGAGCGAATGGAGCACTTTTGAGTTCAGTCTCGATGGACAGACAGATCTCTTATACAGGTGGGACAAGTTCACAGATTCAGACCTGCTGGATAAGTTTGAATTCTCTGCGGATAATACGCGGGTCAGATTATCAGATCCTGCAGGCTTGCCCTCTTTGGTCAAGATTTTTCTGGTGGTGCAAGCCGTGGATGCCAATTCTTGTGAGTCTTTTCCCACGACCGTCACGTTGATACTAGTGCCGGCCATGGACATCCCAGCAGTAGACTTGGATACGGTCTGTACCGGTAGACCCTTCATAATAGACCAGTTTCAGAACGGAAGAATAGAGACTTACGATTGGGATTTTGGGACAGATGGAGAAGAACTTTCTGGAGACCCCACTGACGAGGACCCTTTCGGGTTGAAATTCAATTCTGAGGGTGACAAGACCATTTCAGTTGCTGTCCTGGACACTTTTGGATGCATTTCAGAGCAATCTTATGACTATGTGGTCTATGATGCACCACCACCACCCAATATACTGATATGCCCCTATCTGGGCCCGGATTCAGTGTTTTTTGAGTGGACAGTGGATGATGCTTATGACTATGAAATGAATATCGTGTCTGTACCAGGTACTGCAATAATGGAAGAAACAGACACTTCCTTACTGGTAACCGGCGTATTCCCTGGACAAAGGCTCATCATACAAGTATCAGCGACAGGGGACAGCCCCGCACCTTGTGACCTCAGTGCCCAGACGGCCATATGCAGATCTTGCATTCCTGCGATGCTGAATACGGACGGAATTTCCAGAACAGAATTCTGTGAAGGCGATGCTGGTAACATAGCGGTCTTGCTGACAGCGGACGTGACCACGCTAGGGGCACTCCAGACAGATCCAGCGGAAGGGACGTGGCTCCCGGGACCGGGGATAGTGCAACAAGGCGGTGCGACGTTTTTTGATCCGGAGGGCTTGGCTCCTGGAGTCTATGATGTCTTCTACAGCTATGTGCATCCTGATGATAACTGCCCCTGGGACATTGTCATCCCATTCACGATATACGAAAGAGCAGAACCCAATGCTTCTTTCTCTTCCACTGAAATAGACAGGTATGAGGAGATCTGTTCGGATGAGTCCATCATTATTCATTACGAGACTTATGATGATCGCACCAAGCCGGATATTTTTTCCAATATAAGTGGTATCGACATGGAAGAGATTGAAGAAGGCCAGGAACGCCTGAGTTTTCCCAATGTGGAAGGCACCTATGAAATATATGTAAGATATGGCCTCATCGGTTGTGAGCCACTGGTGGATACCGTGACCGTGGATGTATCGCTGAAGCCTGAAGTCATCATCGAATGCGGGCCCACTGAGACAGATTCCATAGGGATCAGCTGGCTGACCATAGAGGGTACAGCCAGCTATGAGGTCTTTCTGGATGGTGTCTCTGTCGCTATCGTCAATGACACGATCTTCAAGGTGGGAGACCTGGTGGTGGATCAGACTTATGAGCTCACCGTGGTACCGCTGGCCCTGGGTTGTTCTGATTCTGGAACCATCATGTGTAACACGGGTGGTTGCGTATCACCTGATCTGGACCTCACCGCACTGAGTGACCCCCTCTGCTATGATCCTGGCACTGGTCCACTGAATCTGGATGTCATATTTACACCTAATAGACCAGGATTTACAGGGTCTTACAGATGGATGACGCCAGAAATAGACACGGATAATAATTTCACACCCAGCCCCTTCGTAGAGGAATACACCTTTGACATAGAATATACGGAAGGCAACTGCACAGAAATATTTCAGGCCATATCGTTTACGGTAATCACGGCGCCGGAAGTGGACCTGAGGATCTTCACCTTCGATGATCCTGATGTGGATACGGTCTGTTTTCCGACCAGCCAATTCAGTGTGGAAGCCAGTTTCATGGCACCGGATCAGCTGGGCAGTCTGGATTATGTCCCCATCTGGCCAGCAGGGATCAATCCTACAGGACAAGGACCGGGCAGTTACCTGATACAAGTGGTCGATGGACCAGGTTCTTATGACATACAAATGCAAGCCATCTACAAAGGCTGCCCTGGCCCGATCGTCACCAAGACCCTCGTCCTGGAGCCGGCTACGGAAATACCGATGGTCACCTGTACGGAGGGCTATGGAGAGATAGCACTGGACTGGGAGCCCATAGATTGTGTGACGGCCTATAATGTCTACATCAATATCGGAGGGCAGGATAGTCTGGTCTTTTCCGGCTCCAGCAGATCATTCACGATGCCTTTCCTGGAAGGGGGGTTGGAGCAGATCTATACGGTGGAGGCGCTCACTAATTGTCGTTGTGGTAATTCCAGTTTCATAGGGAATTGCACACCGCTGGTCTGTCCGGAGATCTTACTGGAGGAAGTGCCTCTGGATACTTGTTACAACCCGACTTTGGCACCTTTTGAGATGCCGATCATGGTAACAGAGTCTTCACTGCTGGATGCGGGTTCTGGCACCTGGGCAGGGATGCTCATCAATGGCAATGGCCTGGTGGATGTCAGCCAGACCAATTTCGGAGGGACCTTCGAGCTGGATTACACTCATACCCAGGGTTCTTGTAGGGAAACCATCACTGTGGTGCTGGAACTAGCTGATGCACCTCAGATCATAGACATAGAAGTGTTGCCGCCGATCTGTGTGGAAGACAGCTTAGGCACGGTCATTGTCTATACACAAGGAGGTACCCCCGATTACCAATATTCTGTCAACGGCTCAGCTTTCATCGCTGAGAACATGGTTGCAGACGTCGGAACCGGGGTGGTGAGTGTAGAAGTGGTGGATGCCGCTGGATGTAGTGTGACGGACATATCATTCATGGACTCGAGTCCTGAACCGACGGCAGAAATCGGCGGTCCAGAGCTGATCATTGAGAATAATGATGCCTTTTTTGAAATTTTAACAGATTTGGACCCGGATTTATTAGAAAATATTTCTTGGTTCCTGGATGGTAATCTGGTCGGTCAGCAGATGACGCTGGAACCGTTTACTCTGGAGGAAGTCAGCCAGGCTGGTGTGCTTTCTGCAATAGTGACATATGGAGAAAATTGTGAGCTGATGGCAGTTAAGGAATTTGCTGTCAATGCCTTACATAGTATATATATTCCTAATATAGTAGACCTTTCTGGTAGGTCTGCTACACCGGACAACGAGTGGAGAGCCTATGTGAAAGGGGAGGAATCCTTTATCCTGGAGGTGCAAGTATTCGACAGATGGGGGAATAATGTGTTAGATTTTGAGAATAAAACAATGGATTATTTTAAGGAATTATTAATTTGGGACGGATACTATGGCAGCGTTCCTGCCAAACAAGGTGTCTATACCTATGTGATGAAGACTCAAATTGAGGGAATACCTCAAATAAAACGAGGAAGCCTCACAATTCTGAGATAGTTAATTGATTGTTTTTCTAAATCAACCACCCAGCAAGAAAAAGTTCTTGTGTTTCTTTTAAGTCTGGCGCTTATTGACACTTGACTGATGAGCTACTCAGCGTTCCCTTAGAGCGCCCAGTGGTTTCATGAGACACGATTATAAGAGGCTGTTCTTGGCAGAGGTGATAACTATCTTGAGAATAAGATGTTATTGCCTATGCAAGAACCGTATTAAATCTATAATCAGTTGTTTTATGAGACTAATTACTACCATGACTAAAAACACAACTTTTTCAAACTTACTCTTAACCTTATTCCTCTGCGCTTGCGCCTCGATTCAGCTATCTGGTCAGATTGACCAAGAAGGCAATCAATTGAATGATAATGGGGAAGCTGTAGAATGTAACAATCTGGATTTTCCTCAAATGGAAGCGGATATTGAGGCTTTGTTAGGCGCTTACACTTTCTCTGACTCTGATGGGGATATTTGTGTAGATATGACGCCGGTATATGTAGCTGGATCAGTCGTTATCACGGATGGCTCTCCCTACGAATGCAATGGAGCCGATATAGAAGTCGAATATGAGGTGGAATGTGATGGAGGCACAATGGCGACTGTCATCAGTTTTATACAAGTGACTGATGTTACCCCTCCTTTTGAAGTTATGTCACCGCCTGAGCCCACAGAAACTTGTGATTTTGCCAATTCGTACCAAACATTTCTTGATTGGGTAGCGGACATAGAAGATCCTAACGCAGGTTATTTTGATGATAACTGTACAGATGCAGCTAACTTAGTTATTACCAATCAAGGTATTCCATCGGACATCGATTTTACTGTCTGTGCAGATCAGGTCATTTCAGTGGATTTTGAAGTTTTGGATGAATGTGGTGAAAATGATTTTTTTACTTACTCATGGAGTCTGGAAGACAGTGGAGATGGACCAGATGTATCTGGTGCTGCCGATCCTGCGCCAGCAGAATGTGGTGCAGGTGGAGATCCTCAAGCTGATTTTGATCAGTGGGTACTGGATGTGGAAGCTAATGTCTTCGGAGATGTCGCAGATGATGATTGTCATGGTCCTAATTATACTATCGCTTGCGTCTCGTGTCCTCACACTGTGACTGTGATGGGTTGTGGCTGGGGACCAGAACAAATTGATTTCCAAGCAACAGATCCTTGTGGAAATGTTTCGGATTTCTCTTTATCTTACGAAATAACAGATACTCAGGACCCCATGTCTTTAGGTATCCCTGATAATCCACCAGTAGCCTGTGACATAGCGAATAATCAAGCTGATTATGATGCATGGACCGCAAGTATCGTCAATGATCCAGCGAGCTACTTTACTGATGCATGTACGGATGATGCAGACCTCATAGTGACTTATGATCCTATAGATTTTGATCCAGATTATGCAGGTTGTACGGGTTTTGATCAGACAGTGACATTTACAGCAGAAGATGGCTGTGGTCTCACCGTTACCGAAACGGCTTTGTTCTCCATAGAAGATGTAGATCCTGCTGTGATAGACTGGTCCAGTACTGGACTGACTTATGACTGTGATGATTTTGCAAGCATAGCAGCAGAAGTTGAAGCTATCCTATTGAATGGTACGGATGATGCTTGTTCCGGGGTACCGACCGACTTGACAAATTTTACAATTACAGAAGATCTCACTGATCCCACGACGTGGTCAGGAGATCCTTGTGTTTCTTATACTTTCAATGCCACTTACACTGATTGCTTTGGTAACCCTATTTCCGGTACAGTGGACGTCATGGTTCAGGATATGGTGGGTCCAGATGTATCAGGAGCACCTACTGCAGAGACTGTGGAAGAGTGTGGAGCGAGTGGAGATCCTCAGGCGACTTTTGATGCGTGGGTAGCCGATGTGGAAGCGAATACTTTCGGATGGGTAATCGATGATAATTGCCATGATCTTGCAGATATAACAATAACCTGTCTGAATTGTCCTCATACCGTGGCTATTACAGGCTGTGGATGGGGTCCGACGAATGTCCAGTTTGAAGCTGTGGATCCTTGTGGTACAGCATCTACATTTGCAGTAGATTATGAAATAAATGATACGGTAGACCCGACAACTTTGGGTATTTCTGCACCAGCGCCGATACCCTGTGATGCAGCGACTAATGCTGCGGATTTTGATGCGTGGGCAGCCAGTATCGTAAATGATCCAGCAACTTACTTTACAGATGATTGTACGACAGACGCAGATATCGTTGTCACTTACATGCCGACCTCCATCAATCCGGATTATACCACTTGTACTGGTTTTGTGGAGACGATAACTTTCACGGCGACAGATGCTTGCGGGTTGTTTGTGAACGTGGATGTGGATTTTACCATAGAAGATACAGACCCACCGGTGATTACACCTGTAGGTACTGGTATTATGTATGACTGTGCTGACTTTGCAGGTATTGCGGCAGAAGTGGAAGGCGTACTATTAAGTGGGACGATGGATGCTTGTTCTGGCATCCCGACAACATTGAATGATTTTACGATAACGCAAGACTTGACGGATCAGTCCACTTGGAATGGAACGGCTTGTACTTCTTATGATTTCGATGCAACGTTCATGGATGCCTGTGGAAATGTATCCAATTCTGCAACAGTAACTGTCCTGATAGAAGACGTGACACCACCGGTGATCACCTTCATAGATGGTGTGCCTCCTGATGGAAACCCGGCAGTAGATATCTATAATGTTGTCGATTGTGATGACATACCGGCTACACCCTGGGTAGTGGAAGCAGAGGATGATTGCGAAGGGACCTTGATGTTCAACCCCGTCAATGTAACAATGGGAGACTGCTTTACCAATGAGGTGTGGGAGTATGACATAACAGATGCTTGTGGAAACTCTTCTACATTCATAATAGAATGGGAAGTGGATTCTTCTACGCCATTGACAGCACTGGAGGATTATTCCAGTTGTACGCCGGAGGCCATCCTGACAGAAGGTGATTGTGATCTGATGAGCGGTATCTTCTGTAACCCGAATGGAGCGCTATGGCAAGAAAACATGAATGATGGTTCTGGATGTGTGATTCCTCCTTTTCCATTTCCAGGTATTTCTTTTGAGGGAGGTTGCGAGCCTTATGAGTACTCTATCGTACCAGCTTATGCACCAAATCCTACGACTGTAACTTTGCCAGACGGCTCCACGATAGAGCTGGAATGTCCACCAATTCCATTCTCTGGAGCAGTGGTATGGACTGTAGGTGATGCTTGTGGAGCAACCTTGGAATTCACTTTTGATCTAGACCTGCAATGTGTCAATTGTCCTCCTTCCTCTGGTTGTGCCGGTGGTAACTTCATAATACCTTGTACACATTGCGAGGATGCTGTTGCAGATCCAGGGACGCCTTGTTACAGTTGTGATGCAACAGTATTGAATGGTTTCTGTTCTTGTACGCCACCAGGAAGTATGGCCATTGATAATTCACAATTCAATAATCCTCTATGTGATGATGGTTTCGTGCCTAATAACATGTCGTGGTTCTCATTCACAGCAGGATCGCAAGATATCGATGTGACTGTGGGCGATGTAGAGTGCCTGGGAGGATCCATAGGGGTACAGACAGGTATCTATGCAGAGTGTGAGATAGGAGAGTGTCTGGCTTCAGATAATAATTGTGGTAGTAATGACGATAAATCTTTCGGTCTGTCCGATCTGACTGTAGGTAACACTTACTACATCTATGTGGATGGTTGTGCAGGAGCTGCCTGTAACTTCCAGATAGATATCAGCGGGGTTGCACCTTTCGAGTTGGATGAGCCATTAGCGATAGTGGGAACTACTGTGTGCGATGGACTGCTGGGTGAATGTGAACCAGATAATGTCATAAGAATCTGTCCTGGACAGGAAATCGTAGTACAAGCCCTTCATGATGGAAGTTCAAGTTCTGATTTCGGGATATATGATGACGAATGTTCCATCTACGACCCAGAAATGGAGGCCATCTATACGTGGTCTTTCACACCAGATATCGACGGGATGAGTTTTGAGCAATTTGAAGCACCGGATGAGATGGTGCCACCTCTGGCACCTACAGAGACAGGTAGTTACGAGATTTGTCTGGAAAGTGTCGACCATGAGTGTGATGAAACGGTAGAAAAAGCTTGCATGACTTTGGTGGTAGAGCCATTACCAGCAGAAGAGGCAGAGTTCAGAGTCTGTAGAAGAGACTTGATGGCCGTAAGCGGTTGGGATCCGAATTTTGAAGATGATTGGAGACCTGCACCAGGAACTACTGGCGTGGAAGACTGGCAGGGCGGACCGATTTCCCTTGGATTCAATGGTGAATTGATAGCAGCAGATGGGACGGCATTCGGGGATTGTTACACATTTGTGGCAACTAATATGTGCGGTTGCTTGTTTGATCAGACCATATGCATAGAAATAGCGGGTACGAGCTGTGAAGAATCCGAGGTTGTGGACATGTACATGTTTGATTGTCAGTTTTACACTTTTGACGGAGGAGAGCTGGATGATAAAGAATACGAGCCTTATTGCTGGATTTGGGATCCATTTGATGATAGACAAGCTGATCCTAAATTAGAGATAGGGATGAATGGAGATCAATGCGTCACGATAGTTTATAGTGCTCAGTCGTTTGGTGATTGGGGAACTGGAGAGTTCTGCGATACGATAGTAAGTCCCAATATAATGATCATGCATATCGACAGTTTGTTGACACCAGGCGATTGTACAGCTAGTGGAACGCCTTGGACTTTCGGTCTCTGTACACAAGATACGGATGAAGATGATTGTGACTGGGATAATGACTGGCCGGACGTGACAGTCAACTCCATAGAATGGGTGGACTGTGATAACGGTAATGTGGTCTTCACTGGAGAAACTTACACAGCTATGAACGACATCACCCTATGTGTCAAGGCGACTTATAGTTTCGTGGACGGTGCCTGGGGCGGACAATTTCCTCCACCAGGTCTACCCACAGAGGCTTCGTGTGAGTGGATATACGGCCCTATGGAATTGACGTCAGATACTTCAACAGATCCTGTAATCGAAGGGCCTAGAACTTTGTGTGCCTCAGACTTGGATGGGCATACCTATACGATACCAGCCGCTGTGCCAACTGACACTTATGATTGGACTTCCACGCCTCCAGGGGCTGTGATCACGCCATCTTCAGGGCCTACAGTAACAGTGAATTTCCCATCGGGATCTTCAGGAACAGTCAGTTTAAATGTAGTGGCTACTACAAGTTGTGGTCCGGCTACTGGCTCATATGAGGTGACTTTCACACCTGCACCACAAGTATCCATCAGTAATGTGGCAGATGTCTGTCTGGGAGATCCTTTCACGGTAAGTGCTACAGGTCTTACTGGCGGTACAGGGCCATTCACTTATGAGTGGAGTTATAATGGAACACCATCTGCAACGAATACAGATATGGTTACATTCCAGACGAATACAGCAGGTCCTGGACAAGTCCTAGAATTAATAGTGGAAGATGCCAATGGTTGCCGATCCACGGTAGCACAACAGACAGTGAATGTCTTTGAAGGATTAGCATCTGCCATGATAGAATGCGTGGCCATACAACCTACAGAATCCAATGTCGGATTCTCATGGCCGGCAGTAACTGGTGCTTCTGGATACATCGTCACAGAGAGTGGCAGTACGCCGAACCCTATGCAGACCAATACTGACTACATGGTCAGTGGCTTAGGCTTGAATGCCTCAGTAACGATAACCGTGGAAGTCGTGGATCCAGGACCTTGTCCTAATCCTATTTCCACTCAGACTTGTGAGACGACGGATTGTCCTCAAGCGGCATTCATGATAGATCCATCTCCTGACCCATGGTGTGAGGAGGCTCCTCCCGCCAGTCTGGTACTAGGATGGGCAGAAGATCCAGCACAACCGGGGTCTGTGAGTTTCACTGATCCAGCAGGCTATGTGGATGCTGCGGGTATGGTGACTGATCCAAGTAGCATTCCTGCAGGAAGTTATCCAGTAACGACAGTATATACTTTCCAGGGAGGTAGTTGCAGATTGAATGGACCGACACTGACAATAACAGTCAATCCGACACCGACAGCAGATTTTGACGTGATGTCACCTATCTGTATCAATGATAATGTCACCATAACAGACAATACAACAGGAGGAACACCAGTCTTTGATTTTGGTGATCCTAGTGTCACACAAGCCAATGTGTCCGATGCGCCAGGTGATTATCCTGTGAGTGTGACAGTGACTTCAGCTGATGGCTGTGTCGCTATCGGTCCACCGATTACCTTGACAGTGCTGGATACACTTTCACCGATTGTATTCAATGTCTGTGACAATGACGTTGATTTTATCATATTCAATTGGGAAGATGTTGTCGGTGCAGATGGATATACGTATACGTGGACTTCAGATCTCGGTAATTCAGGAGATGGCACGACAGCCATATCTGAGGCAGAGATCACTGGACTTATGCAGAATGAAGAAGTGACCCTAGTGGTAACTGCTAATGAAGGTGTAGGTTTCTGTGCGCCTATCATAGGCAGAGAGACTTGCACAGCGGGTGCTTGTGATCCTATACCAGTACCAGTACCATTGTGTGACATGGAAGGAGATGATGAAGTAACCATCGTCTGGGAAGAGGTAGAATCCAATGGTGTCACCTTTACAGAATACATTGTAAGATATGGTGGACAAGACATACCAGTAACCAGTGCTAACGGTCAAGGTAGTTTCACAGCGACGGACCTATGTCCAGATACAGATGTGAGAATTACAGTCTTAACTGTTAATCCTGACCCCAACTGCCCTAACTCGCCACCGTCTGGCCTATCAGATCAGTGTCTGAGCGGCCCTTGTCCAGATCTTATGATCAGCTGTGGTGATGTACCTGCAGGATCTACGGATCAAGTCAGATTTGACTGGGACCCTATACCTGGAGCTGAAGAATACATTATCTCATATAGTATCAACGGAGATCCGCCTATCAATGCGGGATCGACGACAGATAACTTCTTCGAGCTGGATGGTACAGACGGATTGATGCCAGGAGATGTGGTACAGATCTTCATAACATTGAAGCTGATAGGTTGTGATGCTTGTGCACCTATACCAAGTCCTACCTGTCCTGTAGGGGATTGTCCAGATCCAGTATTCATGGATCCGATGCTCGTGGAATGTTTTGAATCAGGTTCTGCCATAACTTTGACCTTACCAGAAGTTGTAGATGGTACGACAGGAGATGTATTAACTGGGACTATAGATTGGGATCCAGCGCAGCTGGTGGACGATGTGAATTTTGATCAATTCCTTCCAGCAGATACGGAGCAGAGCCAGTCTTACTCCATAGAATTCGAATGGATAGATGACTTTACACAATGTGTATACAGAGATTTTATTACAGTACAAGTCAATATCAAGCCTTCACCTCGTATCATGACCATAGACCCTATCTGTGAAGGTAGTGAGGCGACAATAGAGGCAGTAGCAGTGGAAGACCTAGCTGCGGTGTATACCTGGGATTGGGGTGATGGTACGTCCGCCTCTATTGATGGACCTGGTCCGCATCAAGTATTGTTTGATGATGCTGATGGCAATACTGAAGTCAGTTTGACGATCAGTAGTGCTGCAGGATGTGAAACTACCGTGATGCAGACAGTACAAGTGGATCCAATGTTAGGACCACTGAATATACAATGTGGAGATTTCAGTAACACGAGTATGGAATGGACTTGGGATAACATACCAGGAGCAGGAGCATATAGCATAGTCATTACGGAACAACCTTCTGGCGATATTATTGAAGATAAAAATGTATTGACTCCGAGAGTAGAAGCGACAGGATTGACACCAGATACTGATTACGAGATTACAGTGATGGTGACATCACCTAACAACTGTCCTGATCTGGAAGAGTCACTGATCTGCACGCCGAGTTCTTGTCCAAGGATCGCATTTGATCCTAACGCGGATTATAATTTTGGCGGTTGTGCAGGCGCATTGAATGTCCCACAATTAGGTGGATCTGAATTACTCGTGTCACAACCCCCAGTGGGAGTGGATACAGAGATATGGACAGCGAGTCCACCATATGAGAATAGTGTGGATGCGGATGGAAACTTTGATCCTACCGGTATCGCAGGTCCTGCGACTATCACAGTGGATTTTGAAGTGACCTATCTCGGAGATGGTTGTAAGTATGACACGACCTTTGTGATAGACATCATAGATCAGCTCAGTGCTGAGATCTTGCCCATAGCAGACATCTGCGCAGGCAGTGAAGCAACAATAGAGGCAGAGCTAAGCGCTGACCCCACAGCAGTCTATACTTGGGACTGGGGCAATGGTGTAGCTGGTACAACAAATGGTCCTGGACCACATCAAGTAACTTTTGCTGATGCAGATGATGCGGCGATGGTGACTTTGACTGTCAGTAGTACTGCTGGTTGTCCACCAGCAACGACGACTGCAACTGTACAAGTGGATACGCCGCTAGCGGCCTTGAATCTGGATTGTGGAGCATTCTCCAACACGACGATGACTTGGGAGTGGGATGATCTAGGAGCAGGTACCAGTTATGAAGTCGAAATAACAGATAATTCTACTGGAACAGTGATATTCTCCGAGACACAAACGACTTCAGAAGTATTTCTGGATGGATTGACGGCAGGTACTGATTATGGTATAACCGTTACAGCCTTATCCAGTAACACTTGTCCTGATATGATGGAGGCAGAAGTCTGTACACCGAGCTCATGTCCGCAGTTAAGCTTTGACCCAGCAGCAGATTATTCGTTTGCAGGTTGTCCTGGAGAAATAGGAACGATACAACTGGGTGGGGCCAACTTATTGGATTCGCAGTTACCTGGCGGTATAGATACAGAGTCATGGACAGCAATGGCCCCATATGAGAGTAGTGTAAATGCTAGTGGAGAATTCGATGCTACGGGCATTGCAGGACCTGCTACAATCACGATTGATTATGAGGTGACTTATTTACCAGATGGTTGTTCTTATGATACGACCTTTACGGTAGAATTATTTGATGCGCCGTTCATCAATAGTGTGGTGCCTAATGAACCAGATTGTATCTTAGATGAAATTCCTGAATTTGAGATTTTTGCAGCTGGTGGTACTGAACCTTATACGTTCCAGATTTCTAATCTACCAGAAATAGATGATGAGACGACCTCAGCCACTTATCAGGTTACCAGTCCAGGTACTTATAGAGTAATTGTAACTGATGCCAATGGTTGTACACATGAGACTAGCATCATAGTTCCGGCGGCAGATAATCCTACAGCGGGCATATCAGGTCCGAACGTTATATTCAACGAGGAAGAAGGAATTTTCACTGCAGATGTATCTGGAACTGATGCACCTATCACCAATGTGCAATGGTATGTCAATGACAGTTTGTGGGTAGAAGGACCTGACCAAGATGCCTTGGAGATATTAGCGACTCTAGAGGAATTAGGTGCATCGTTTGACATAAGAGTTTTAGTATATTTCGGACCAGATTGCTTTATCGAAACTGAGAAAAGGGTAGATGTCATAGATACAGAAAGGATCTACATACCGAATGTAATATCTGAAGGAGCAGAAGGTGACGATGGCACATGGAGAATGTATACTAAAGGTCAAGTGACTGTAACGAAATACAGTATCTATGACAGATGGGGAGAGCTGATCTATTTGAGAGAATTGGATCCACTAGTGGATGCTAGACAGCTCACTGGACCAGATGAAAAAGCAACAGAATGGAACCTGGACTGGAGAGGAGAATGGGGTGTAGAAGAGAATTCTACTGAGAGAGGTGCGCCAGTAGAGCAAGGTGTTTACGTTTATGTGATCGAGCTTATCTACAATGAAGGAGTAGAAGGAGAACAGCGAACAGAGATAGAAGCAGGAGACTTGACAGTGTTCAGGTAGACTGTGGTAAAACAGAAATAGAGAAAGGTGTTGCCGTCAGGTGACACCTTTTTTTGTGGTTCTGTGGTTTTCGGTTAAGTGGTTGAAATGATAAGAGTTGTTAAATCCTCTCGTGATATCTGTTGGCAGATTTGAACCTCTTACAGATTATTATGGCCAGGATTCTAATCCGCTCAGCTAAACTGGCAATTAACAGATCTCAAAAAATTACAGATCAACAAATACCGATCATTTATTATCGATAACCAAGCTTAGGTCTAAAGTTTTTCCTTGGCGAGCTGGAGGGCCAGGTAGAGTTGCTCTGGTCTATCCATATAGCTGTTGTCTATGAGGATGGCATCCTCGGCCATTTTGAGCGGACTATCGGCTCTGGTGGAATCGATATGATCTCTGGATAAGAGATTCTTCCTTACCTCAGCTGCGGGGGCGGGTAGATTTTTGTCCTTGAGTTCTTTGAATCTTCTTTCTGTTCTGACGTCTATATTAGCAGTGATAAAGAGTTTCAATTCTGCATCAGGAAAGACCACAGTTCCTATGTCCCTACCATCCATGACTACGCCTTTCTGGGCACCGAGCTGTTGCTGGATCTCTACTAGCTTACGTCGGACGGCACTGAGGGTGGCGACTTCGGAGACAATGGAGGATACATCGAGTTGAATTATCCTATCCGTTATATCCACTTGGTCTAAGATGATTTGGAATTTTCCTTGGGGATAATGGATCTTGATGTCGATGTTGTTCAGAGCGGCAGAGACCTGAGTCGGATCTTGGAGGTCAATATTATGATCAAGACAATATAAGGCGACTGCTCGGTACATGGCACCAGAGTCTATATATATATAACCCAAGATAAGAGCCAGCTCTCTGGCTAGGGTGGATTTTCCACAGGAAGAATGGCCGTCTATGGCTATATTAATCGGACTCAAGAGTTGTTTTCTGTAAACGAAGCTAAACAATAAAGTGCTAATTTAAATCCTTTCAGTCATAGCTTTTTAGCCTGGAGCTATTGAGATTAGTAACTATTCACGGACGCTGGGTGATCTCGGTCATAGAATGTTAACTTAGATGATTCTACAAAATAGCTCACTCAATCGATACTCTTATGGCTAATGAAAACTTTATCATAGAACAGTTCAAGACTTATAAAGTCTTTTTATTCAGGGACAACAATAGTATTCATATCAAGCTGAAATCTGGCAAGGCCATATTGAGATTTGTCAAAGGCAGGATGAAAAGAAACAAAATAACGCCTGCTGGTAAGCAGAATCTCTATGAATCTTTCTATCCTATAGATAGCTATATGGCACATATAGATCTACTGAGAAATGAAAAACCTTTGTATTTTTTCTTCAGTGAAGTGGATAATTCATCCTACATCACCACTTCAGACGAACCAGTAGGAGAGGGTGAATAGGTAGCGGCATGGCTATAGTTGGTCAGAGCTACTCTCTCGCCGGAAGCAGTAATTCCTTATGTGTTGAAGATTCTCAGTAGGTCAGAGGATTATCAACATAGGATGGAATACCTGACTATTTCTTTGTCTATTCGCTTCATATTAGTTATTTTTATAATATGAAGACTTTATGGTTTCTCTTAGATGTAGGTGAGGTGGATTCATTCTCCCATTTCGATGCATTACCGATTTCGTGTATTCTCGTGGAAGAGGGTCATATTGTTGCGGCCAACTCCTGTTTTGCTGAATACGTAGGTGACTCAAAAGAAAAATTGAGATCGAAATCAATTTCTGATTATTTCAGTTCTGAATCCGAGTCCATTTCTAAGATATTTTCTGGGACAGTAGACCTGAAAGAAATACTGCTCTACGCCAAGAAACAAGATGGTAGCCAACATAAAGTTTCTGTCAACATCAACGCCAAGAATGACCAGAGTGGAACTTGTAAAGGTGCTCTCGTAACCATTACTCCAGTAGCTGGAGGTGGCAGTGGAGATGGTAATGAAATTGGAGGTGAAAAAGTCATCGAAGGATTGAATCATGGAAAGCAGCAAGTGCTGGATTCTTCTCTGGCTGCAATTCTGGAGAGTTCCATGGATGGCATTTCAGTACTCGATAAAGACTTCAATGCCATTCACTACAATCAAACTGCCTATTCAGAATTCTTGGATTTTTCCAATGTGGATCTTGCAGACCCTCAGGGTATAAAGAGTCAGCTATCGTCCGATGAATTTCAGAGATGGAGTGATATATACAAGCCAGTTTTCAGAGGAGAGAGTAAATCTGTTTTAGTAGAGAGAGATAACGGCAAGCGCTTTTTTAAGAATTATTATTCTCCTATCAGAAATGAAAAAGGGGAAATATTGGGTGCTCTGGAAGTAAGTCGGGAAATTACGGATCATGTTCAGTCCAAGGCTGAGCTGTATGCTAGTCAAGAGAAGCTCAAGAATATCATAGAACATTCCCCCATAGGTATCGCCCGAGTCAGCTTAGACGGCATGATAACATACGTGTCGCAGCGCGGGGCAGCCATGTTTGACATGACCGTAGAAGAGATGAAGGATAAAAAGGCTATCGAATGCATCCCCAAAGATCAACGCGGCATATTCAAAAGGAATGTGGAAGCACTGGTTAATGGTGCAAGTGAGGAGTTTTCGCAATTCTCAATTAATTATCAGGATGGTAGTAAACATACATTAAAAGGGAAGACATCAATCCTGAGAAATGATAAAGGTGAGCCAGAAGAATTTTTCTTGGCATATATGGATGCCTCGATGGAGTTGGAAAAGGAGCGAGCTCTCATAGAAACAGAGACTACTTATAATTTGCTTTTTTCCAGCTTGCTGGATGCTGTCCTAGTTTACGATGTCGCAGAAGAACTGGTCATAGATTGCAATATGGCGGCCTTGAAGTTGTATGATAGAAAGAAGAAACAGATAATCAGGAATAGTCGGTTCGATATTGTTCCTAAGGAATCGCAATTTTTTCCTGATTCTGACATGCAGCAAAAGCTAGTGACCCTGATGGCTTCTGTAAGTGAAAGTGGCGCTCAACTTACGCAGCTATCCATTTCGAGAAAAGATGGCACCGAGCGATACGTGCAAGCCAGTCTGGTCCAAGTAGGTGAAAATTCCAATCGTCTATACATCATTATGAAGGATGTGACTAACGAGCATATTGTTCTTCAGGAAATACGAGAACAATCATCGCTTTTCGAGGCATTGATACACAATAGTCATGAAGGAATAGAAATCATCAAGTACGAGAATAATGATAACTTCCTCAAGAATGGAAAGATAATGATAAGGAATAAGAGGATGCAAGAGATGCTAGGGCAGGAGAAGAATAAGCTATTCGATAATCCAGAGCAGCTCATTGAGATAGTACCTGAATACCAACCCTCAGGCGAGCGCAGCGAAGATGTCATAAAGAGGACCATAGTTGAGACCATACGAAATGGCAGCTCTGAAGGTGTTTTCAGATTTGCACCTAAAGAGTCAGCGTCAATACTGGATGTGGTCGCTTCTCAAAGACTTATCTCGTTAAGTAATTATGTATATTCAGTCAAGAATTATAGGGATATCTCTGATGAAGTCCAACAGCAAAATATCATCAGCAAACAAATAGAGGATTCAGAACTGAAAAATGATGAACTCAAGAAATATATAGAATCAAATCTTCAATTAGAAAATTTTGCCTACATCGCTTCCCATGATCTAAAGGCACCCATCAGGTCCGTTATCAGTTTTGCGCAATTGCTGAAGAATAATGTGTATAAGGACTTGGACGATAAGAATAAACGATTCTTGGATATCATGATAACAGCCAGCACAAATATGCAGGTGCTGATAGATGATCTACTCTCCTACAGTAGGATCAATACTCAGAAGATTGAATTTGAGAATGTGGATATGAATAAGATGATGTCTCATCTGCTTATCGAAATCGGGGAGAACATCAAGGAGAAGGATGGAGAAGTGATCATAAAAGCATTGCCTGATTCCTTGATTGCTGATGCATTGAGAATCAGACAGGTATTTCAGAATCTTATTACAAATTCAATGAAATTCCATAAGCCTGGCGAAAAGCCTAGGGTTGAGGTTAGCTACTTTGAGAATTCCACACATTATGAATTTTCGGTGAGAGATCATGGCATAGGAATAGAAAAAAATTATTTGTTAGAGATATTCTTAATGTTCAAGAAGTTGCACAGTGAAAATAAATACAAAGGCACCGGAATAGGTTTGTCAATCTGCAAAAAGATCGTAGAACAACACAATGGCGACATACGAGCAGAATCAGTATTGGGCGAGGGCACTACTTTCTACTTTACAATATCCAAACAACTGGAATTGACGACTTTCTAAAACTGATTTTTTAAAAACTTGAATTATCAATATTTGAGAGGCGTATTTTCTTGCCTTACAGTTATACGGAATGGATGTACTCTCTGAGGCTTTGATCCTGGCCCAAGTCTAACTTTTTCTTGAGTCTGTAACGAGTCATCTGTAAGCTTTTCATTTCCACATTGAGAATTCTGGCCAGCTCATAGTTATCTATATTCATCTTTATGTAGGCACAATGCTTCAGATCCAGACTAGTTAATTTAGGATTTCTCTTGGTCAACTTGTTGAAGAACTCTGTATCCATACTTTCAAATACATCCTTGAATTCTCCCCAAGAATGATCTTGCTGGGTCAGCTCTGCGACCTTTCTTTCCAGCTGTCTCAGCCTACGCAGAACACTACTTTCCGGGTTTTCGCTTTTGAGTTGTGTATATGTTTCTTCTATGAGGGTTCTTATTTCTTTGATATGGTTGGATATTTTGGTGGTATCCATTTCCATGGTGATCATCTTTCTCTTGACTTCACTGATGTCTTTTTTGTGCTCCACTTCTGAAGTGTCCAGGAGTTGTGTCTTGATCTCTAGAGTCTTATTGAGTTCTTCTTTCTGTGAGGAGATGATTCTATTGAGATCCAAGAGCTCTTTTTTCTGCTTCTGCAGCATAATCTGAGCTTCCTTGAGTTTTATGGCTTTGAAGACCCTAGCCTGCAACTCGACTCTTGTGACGGGTTTATTCAGGAAGTCAAAACTTCCGTAATCAAAGGCCTCCTCCAGTACGGATTCATCTTGCAAGCCGGTGATGATAATTATAGGGGTATCCTTGTATGCAGCATTCTTACTGATCATTTTCAAGGTCTCTAATCCACCCTGTCTCGGCATCTGCCAATCCAGGAGTATGAGATTAGGATTTACTTCGGGCAGTCTTTCGAGTATGCCGATACCATCCTCCATTTCCTCAAAGGCATAGTTAGCTTCTCCGAGATATTCTCGGTATATGATACGATCAAACTCCCTATCGTCTATAATGAGGATCTTAGGTAATTCCATAGTTAATTTCATTCATTTCTCACGATACAACTTGCAATAATAGTTCCGAAACCCTTTAAATGTATGAATTGTTAAAACCACGTTTTATAAAATGGTTAATTTCATCCACTTAAATACAGGTAATGAAAACATTCACTGATTTCCATCACTCGCATTCTGAAGAGCCTCATATACAGAGAACTAAAGAGATAATACGTAAATATCCAGAAATAAAAGGACTTATGGGTAAAAATCCTAATACGTTCTATTATGCTTTAGGGTTAGTGGCCTTCCAGATTCTGATGGGAGTGGGCTTGTCATACTCAGGATGGGCCTGGTGGACAGCCCTCGTAGCAGCTTATCTGGTAGGGGCATTTGCCAATCATGCCTTATTTGTGCTCATACATGAGTTCACCCATAATATGGTTTTCAAGAGCAGAATCAGCAATCTGTGGGGTGGCATTATGTGCGACTTACCCAATGCTTTCCCTAGTTCAGTATCCTTCAGAAAGTATCATCTTAAACATCACGCTTTTCAGGGGCATTACGACATAGATGCTGATCTGCCGAGCAGATGGGAAGCCAAATTGATGGGGGGTAACTTCCTCACTAAGTCTTTATGGCTCTTGTTCTTCCCACTATTCCAATCCCTCAGGCCGCCGCGCCTCAAAGAGATAAAATTTGCCAGTAAATGGGTCTGGATCAACATAGTGACCGTGGTTGCCTTTGATCTCATCATCTATTTTACATTGGGACCCATCCCGCTCATCTATTTCACAGCATCATTTTTCTTTTCTGTCGGACTACACCCTCTAGGGGCCAGATGGATACAGGAGCATTTTCTTGTCGCTCCTCCTCAAGAAACCTACAGTTATTACGGCCCCTTGAACAAGCTGGCCTTTAATGTGGGCTACCATAATGAGCATCATGACTTTTCCTATGTGCCCTGGAACAATCTACCCAAGATAAGAGAGATTGCGTCTGAGTATTATGATAATCTGGTATATCATGAATCGTGGACAAAGCTGTTGTTGCAGTGGATTTTCGATAAAGAGCTATCTCTGTTCTCTAGAGTTATGAGAAGCGACAGAGGTGGAATTAAAGTATCCGGAAATACAGAAGCTGATTTCTTCTCCGGTATGAAAACCAAAGAAACGGCCAAGACAACCTGATCAGTGCATCCGGTCACCTCTAGTAGTGAGTGTAGACATGATTTCGGCTTCATGAGTCAAGTATTCCTGCCATCTGGTCTTAACGGTTTCCTCGTCAAAATACTCATTGGCCAAATCCAGGAATAGTCGGTAATGGCCCGCTTCAGATACCATGAAGGTGTGATAGAAATTCCTGAGCGCTTCCTCCTCTAGATGTAGTGAAAGCAGTCTGAATCGCTCACAACTCCGGGCTTCTATCAGCGCAAAAGTCAATAGTCTTTCCAATAATCTGCTCTCTTTACTGCCGCCTTTTTTCTGGAATTCCAGTAACTTATTGACGTACAAGTCTTTCCTCTGATGTCCCAGTTTCAATCCTCTCTTATCCAATTCTTTGAGTACCATCCTGAAGTGTCCCCATTCTTCAGTTACGATGGGTGCCAGTTCACGGACTAGAAGTTCTCTTTCGGGAAAACTCTGAATAAGGGTTATACCTGAGGATGCTGCTTTTTGCTCACAATAGGCATGATCCGTCAGTATGTCCTCGAGGCTTTTTTCAGCAAGATTGACCCATCTGGGGTCAGTGGGTAATTTTAGACCTAGCATTATTTTAGTTTAGACAACCTAGTTGGTTCTTTATCAAATCAACATTCACGATTTCATATTCTTCGACACCTTCCTCCCATAGCACAGTCACTTTGTCTATGCTATGTTTTTTTAGGAGATCGATATCTGCGCTTGATATTGCATAAGTACCCACATAGGTCGTTCTCTGGAGGTTCTTTCTCACTTTGCCCCTATCTCTTTCTATGCTTTTGAGATAGAGGTGTTCGTTATTCATGAGATTGACCTTGATTTTGACATCCTTTTCCAGATTACCATAATTGGTTTTTGCTCTGGTGGAATTGATTTTGAACTCAATGATGACAAAATGATTTTCATTGACCCTTTGCACCTTGGCTGAGCATTCCATGAGAGGCTGTCCATTGAGATATTTACGAATCTGAGGGTGGGTATAAGTGAAAAAAGGTCTGGCGACGAATTCTGTAACAAGCAAACCCAGATCACTTTGATAACCGTCTTTGAGGGTTTCGCAGTCGATGCCCTTCATTCCTTCATTGCTCTTATCAACAGTTGTTGTGGGGTCAAACCATGTCATGCCTGTCTGGGCATACATGTACTTATGGAGACAGCCGCTGGTGAGTACAGCAATGGTCAGGGCCAAAGTCTTGAGATTCATCTAATTAACTTACTTGTGCAGCCAAATATATGGAGCTATTCCTATATATGACTATCTTTCGGAGATTTTGGATTTTTAATAACGCAATAATCATTTTGTCATATGCGTATCAAGTTCTTTAACCTTCTCTTAATAAGCTTATTTTATCTATTAGCCTCTTGTAATACCAGCGCCCCAAAAAGCTTGATCAAAATGGAAAAAGCAACACCTGTCGTGAACCATACCTATCCTCAAACCACCAAAGGGTCAACCATAGATGATTATCACGGTATCAAAGTTCCAGACCCCTATAGATGGCTGGAAATAGATACTGCTCAGAATGTCAAAGACTGGGTTGTAGAACAAAATAAGGTTACTCAGGATTACTTGGCCAAGATACCTTATCGCGAGGCCTTGGCTACGAGGTACGCCGATTTATTCAATTACGTAAAGCTTGGTTCGCCTTTCAAAAAAGGAGATTACTATTTCTTTTCCAAAAATGATGGACTTCAAAATCAGGCTGTTATTTATTATCAGAAAGGTCTAGCGGGTACACCTGAAGTATTCATCGATCCCAATGCGTTATCCAAAGCAGGAACCATCTCTATTAATTTATTGGGGTTTTCTTCTGATAATAAGTTTGTTGCTTATTCTCAGAGTAGTGCAGGCAGTGATTGGCAGACGATCAAAGTCAAAGAAATCTCTACGGGTAAGGTCTTAGCAGATGAACTGAAATGGGTCAAGTTTTCTGGTGCTAGTTGGGATGATAAAGGATTCTTCTATAGTAAATATCCAGCGCCGGAAGATGGAACAGAATTATCAGCTACTAACGATTATCATGCTGTATTCTATCATGAGTTAGGAACACAGCAGACAGAAGATCGACTCATATTTGATAATCCAGAGGAGCCACAACGCTACCATTTTGGTGGCCTTACAGAGGATAAAAAATTTCTCATCATTTATGCTTCCTCTGGTACGGACGGATTTGAGACTTATTACAGAGATCTATCTGTTCCTGATGCCAAATGGGTCATTCTCTTTTCAGGATTTACCAATAAGAGTAGGATAGTCGATCATATAGATGGTCGATTCCTAGTGATTACAGATGTGGATGCTCCTAAGTACAAGCTCGTGTCCATTGATCTTGCACAACCAGACAAAGCGAACTGGAAATCCATCATATCAGAGACGGATAATTTATTGCAAGGTGTGAATACTGGTGGTGGAAAATTATGGGCAAGTTATCTCAAAGATGCCAAGACAGTCATTAAGCGATTTGATTTTGATGGGAGTAATGAGATGAATATAGAGCTGCCAGGTATGGGCAGTGCCAGTGGTTTAGGTGGTGATAAAGATGATGAGCACTTTTTTTATTCTTTCAGTTCATTTACCATCCCACCGACCATTTATAAATATGATATTGCCAGTAATACTTCTGAGGAATTTTTTGAGACTGAATTGAAATTTGATCCGAATCATTATGTGGAGAAGCAGGTTTTCTACACCAGTAAGGACGGGACTAAAGTGCCAATGTTTTTAGTTCATAAGAAAGGTTTGAAGTTGGATGGTAATAATCCTACTTACTTATATGGCTATGGCGGATTTAATGTGAGCTTGTCTCCGTGGTTCAGTACTTCGCGAATACTATTGATAGAGAATGGTGGTGTTTTTGCGATGCCTAATCTGAGGGGCGGCGGCGAGTATGGTGAAGAATGGCACAAGGCAGGGATGCTGGATAAGAAGCAGAATGTTTTCGATGATTTCATAGCGGCGGCAGAATACCTAATAGAAGAGGGCTATACAACTTCCAAAAAGCTGGCTATCGCAGGAGGCTCTAATGGGGGCTTGCTGGTAGGAGCGTGCATGACACAGCGACCTGAATTATTTGCAGCAGCTTTTCCTGCAGTCGGGGTCATGGATATGTTGCGTTATCATAAGTTCACTGTGGGATGGGGATGGATTCCTGAATATGGCTCTTCAGATGATCCGGAGCAATTCAAGACACTGCTTAATTATTCTCCATTGCATAATCTGAAACCTGGGGTAGATTATCCGGCGACCTTGATCACGACTGCTGATCATGACGATAGAGTTGTGCCTGCTCACTCATTCAAGTTTGGGGCTAGATTACAAGAATGCCATGGAGGTGAAGATCCTGTACTCTTACGCATAGCAGTGGATGCTGGCCACGGAGCAGGAAAACCGACAGCAAAGATCATAGAAGAGCAAGCTGACATTTGGTCTTTCTTCTTTGAGAATACAGGTAGTAGCCTAAATCACAGCGAAGGCAGATCATCTATACAGCCCTAGAATCTTAGCATAAAATATAATAAAGACATCGGACAGTTATTTAGCATAGGAGGATTTCATTTCAGGATCATAGATGTGGTGGACGTGCTTATCGCAGCCTATCTGATGTACATAGTATATAAGTATGTCAAAGGTACAGTGGCAGTGAACATTTTTATAGGCATTATAATTTTCTTCGTCTTACTGACCATCGTCAATGCACTGGACATGCGATTACTCGGTCTTATGCTCGGATCAGTTGCCGGTATAGGATTGATAGGCGTCATGGTCATTTTCCAACCAGAAATAAGACGTTTCTTACTTATGGTGGGTGATAGAACCCTCAATAGTCGATACGGTTTTATTGATAAATTTTTCAAAAATTCTGTTCTGGATGCCACAGAACATACCAGAAAATTGACAGACGAGATTATCATAGCTTCCAGTTCTCTGAGTAGAACAAGAACTGGAGGACTGATGATACTTACTAAGAACGAGGTCCCGGAACTAGTCAAGACAGGTAAAATAATAGACGCTAGAGTCAGTTCTATTTTATTGGAAAACATATTTTTTAAGAATGCTCCACTGCATGATGGTGCTGTAATCATTCAGGACAGAAAGGTGGTTGCGGCCAGCTGCATACTTCCTGTATCCAATAATAGAAATTTGGAAGCAGACCTGGGCTTACGTCATAGGGCAGGTCTGGGAGCAACAGAAAATACAGATTTGTTAGCAGTGATGATTTCAGAAGAGAACGGAGAAATATCCTACGCTTCTAAAGGTAAGATATTCAGAAATGTCTCAAAGGCTGAGTTGGAATTGAAACTAACTCAATACTTTTCATTGTTTGATGTTCCTGTTAAGTGATTTGATATTTCTTTTTCTTCGGTAAGGATTATGGCCATAAAATCCACAGCAGCATATATTATTTGTAATTGGCATAACGATGGTGGCCAGCAGTGGAATAAAAAAAGAACAGCCCCCGATTTACTCAGAGGCTGTTTTATCTATTCAGTGGAGTAAGACTCCTGTTTTTAAATATAATCTGCTGTCTACAGCTCGTTCTTTACTTTATCGTTACCGTCGTTAGATGCATTTGGCTTTGGCCTTCTAGAATGAAGCCTAACTTGTGAACCCCTAATTCAAATAGGTTCTTGTTGATTTGGACTTTCTTGTTCATGACGGGAAGTAAGAATTCCAAGTTTCCATTTTCATCTAAAATCTGGATGACTGAAATGCTTTTTTTAGTTCTGAAATTTAAACTCTGGGTTGAAGCATCAAAATCAGCTTTGGTGAATATGTCAGAAGTTCCGACTATCACTACTTCCACATCGGTAGTAGAGATTAACTTCTCTGGAGTTGTTGTAGCGAGTGCACTTGTGAAAGTGAATGCAAGAACAGCGATGATTGTGATTAGATTTTTCATAATTTAATTGTTTGTTCTTATAAGACATAAATTCTTTCCGCCACTCTGAGAGCACCCCTCTACAGCTCATTGCGATTGACCTACCTGTGCTCTACAGTAGAGACATGAGTGCTGTAATGTGTATGCTAGCTTACACAGTACCTATGACTATGAGGGATTTTTGAGAAACTGATTAGGTGTGGAGCCTGTGACTTTCTTGAGTATACGATTAATCGAAGCTTGAGAGTAGAAGCCTGATTCTTAAGCGATGCCCAGTAGAGATAGTTTATCAGCTTTGCCAGCGCTCAGCAGGGCCATGACAAACAGAAAGTTCTTAATGATTTGTTATCTGATTAAGACTATACAGACATTCGATTCAATGATATCATACGCTTGATTAAGTAACGCTTGATTAAGCTCAATCTTGTATTTTTGTGACATTCTTACAAAAACTAAATAAAACTTATGAAGCCAGTTCTAAGTCATATTGCAAAGAATAAAAAGAGATACTTGAGTGAGTTGATGGAATTTCTGACCATCCCCTCAGTCAGTGCTGACCCTGAATATGCCAAGGATGTCAAGAAGGCTGCTGAATTCCTAAAGATAAGAATGACAGAAGCTGGTCTGGATAATATTAAGATTTATTCGACAGCTGGACATCCTATAGTCTATGGCGAAAAGCTTATCGATAAATCATTACCGACAGTACTGGTCTATGGTCATTATGATGTGCAGCCCGCTGATCCGATAGATCTATGGGACAGTCCACCATTCGAGCCTGTCATCAAGAAAACCAAGATACATCCCCAAGGTGCTATTTTTGCCAGAGGATCATGTGATGATAAGGGACAGCTCTACATGCATGTCAAAGCCTTTGAAGCGATGCAAGCTCAGAATGCGCTGCCTTGCAATGTGAAATTCATGATAGAAGGAGAGGAAGAAGTCGGTTCAGAACATCTGGAAGAATTCTGTAAGAAACATGCCAAGATGCTGAGCTGTGATATGGTTCTAGTCTCAGATACTTCCATCATTGCTAATGATACCCCGAGTGTGACAGTAGGTCTGAGAGGCTTATCTTATGTAGAAGTGGAAGTGACCGGACCTAATAAGGACTTGCATTCTGGTGTCTATGGCGGTGGCGTCACTAATCCCATAAATGCGCTCAGTCAGATGATCGCCTCACTGCATGACCTGAATGGCCACATTACCATACCTGGTTTCTATAAGGATGTGGTAGAGCTGGGAAGTGATGAAAGAGCCTTCCTGAATAAAGCGCCTTTCAGCTTGGAGGAGTATAAGAAATCTCTCGGTATCAAGGCTGTCAATGGAGAACGTGATTATACGACCATAGAGCGTACCAGCACGAGACCGACTCTGGATGTGAATGGCATATGGGGCGGGTATACGGGCGAAGGCGCCAAGACTGTATTACCATCCAAGGCTTATGCCAAAATCAGTATGAGACTGGTTCCTGATCAGCAACCGGATAAGATAACGAAGCTCTTCACAGCGCACTTCAAGAAGATTGCTCCGCCAGGAGTAACAGTCAAGGTCACACCACATCACGGTGGCTTCCCTGCCGTCACACCGACCAATACAGTTGAGTATCAAGCGGCAGCCAAGGCTATGAAAGAAGCCTACGGCAAGGATCCATTGCCCGTAAGAGGTGGTGGGAGTATTCCCATAGTGGCCATGTTTGAGAAGGTATTTGGTGTCAAAACAGTCTTGATGGGATTCGGTCTCAACTCTGATGACATCCATTCTCCCAATGAGCATTATGGATTATTTAACTACTATAAAGGCATAGAAACCATACCTTTATTCTTCAAGTATTATTCACAAATGAAGGCAGAAATAGCCGGATAAATCACGATTTAGTATGAGGACTTTCTTTTTTATGATAGGACTATTTTTAAGTTTAAACATGACAGCGCAGATGGATGACACTAGTTACAGTATCGGAATGGTAATGGCCAAGAATCTTAAATCTCAAGGAATTACAGAAATGGATATGGTTGCTTTCCAAGAAGGCATGGCAGCAGTACTTGCAGGCAAAGACACTAAATTGACAGTGGAGGAAGCTTCAGTTAAATTCCAAAACGCTGTTACAGCAGCTAAAGCAAAATTACACGAAGGCAATAAAGCCAAAGGAGAAGCATATCTGGCTGAAAACGCCAAAAGAAAAGAAGTCAAGACGACAGCTTCTGGTTTGCAATATGAAGTTCTGAAGCCATCAGCAGGCAAGAAACCCACGCTTTCTGACAAGGTCAAAGTTCACTATCACGGCACCTTACCTGATGGGACAGTTTTTGATTCTTCAGTAGACAGAGGTGAGCCGATTTCATTCCCATTGAACGGCGTGATACAGGGCTGGCAAGAAGGCTTGCAACTTATGAATGTAGGTTCTAAGTACAGATTGCATATACCATACAATCTTGCTTATGGAGAAAGAGCAGCAGGCCCTGTGATAGGACCTTTTTCAGCTCTGGTATTTGATGTCACTTTATTGGCTATCGAGTAAGAAAATAATAAACCAAGTATGAAGAGCTCACTCAGTAGGTGGGCTCTTTTTGTTTTACTTTGGACTAAAATTGTGTAATGACTTTTGACATAATATCCGCCATACCTGAATTACTCGAAAGCCCTTTTGCACATTCCATTATGAAGCGGGCAGTGGATAAGGGGCTGCTGCAGATCAATATCATCAATCTCCGAGATTATGGTTCTGGACCCCACAGGCAGATCGACGACTACATGTATGGCGGCGGTGCAGGGATGGTGATGCTGGTGGAACCCTTGGATACTTGTATATCTGAACTCAAGGCTCAGAACGAGTATGACGAAATAATTTTTGTCACACCAGATGGTCAGACCTTTGATCAGAAAACTGCAAATAAGTTATCTCTCAGTAATAGAATCATGCTCATCCTAGGACATTACAAAGGCATCGATCAGCGCATCAGAGACATGTATGTGACAATGGAATTATCGATAGGGGATTATGTATTGTCTGGAGGAGAGCTACCCGCTGCGGTAATCGTGGATGCGGTGAGTAGACTGATACCAGGCGTGCTTAATGATGCGACGTCAGCGCTGACGGATAGTCATCAAGATAATTTGTTGGCGCCGCCAGTTTATTCTCGGCCGGCAGAATTCAAGGGACATAGTGTGCCTGCGGTGCTGTTATCTGGTCATGACAAGAATATAGAGGAGTGGCGGCAAGAGCAGGCAGAGCAGAAGACTCAGGATTTGCGGCCGGACTTATTAGAGGGAGATGAGTCGTGATTATGATAGAGTTGTAGTTTACCCGATCCAAAAGAAACAGTCACAGAAATATAGAGCATGCCTCAAAAACTAAATACTGCCTTCACTACTGACCTGATTACTCTAGCAGCTGAGGTGATCGTAGGGAATTCTTATGGTTCAGGTATCTATATACTGAAGGACCAGCAGATTTTTTTCTGTACGGCCAGGCACGTGCTCTTCAATAATCTCAATCCTCAAGGCGCTCCAAATTTTCAACCCAAACAGAACATCATCGACATCAAGTCCTATCCAAAGAATACGGATTACCAGAATTTTGAAAAACTTCGAGTCGATCTCTACGCCTTATATAATGCCAAGCAACTCTCTATTAATCTGGACTTGGATATCTGCGTTTTCAAGATTGCTGACATGAAAGGCCCACAACTGCACCTGGTGAATGGCGTAATCAGAATAAGTAATACTGTGAATCTCAATGTGGCCTCTGCTGCCATGGTGAAGTCAGCTAGAGACATAGAAGCAGGGGAGGAGCTGTATGTGATCGGCTACCCTAAAGCTGTGCAATTACTTAATAGTAAACAACCTTTCTATAACTATAACCTGCCGCTGGTCAGAAAAGGGATTACCAGTTGTATGAATGATTATAGAACTTTTGTGATGGATTGTTCTGTATTCGGAGGCAATAGCGGGGGGCCTGTATTCATTGCCGAAAACATCGTCTCTAATATCGACGGAAAAATAGGGATCAAGAACAATAGATACCTGGTAGGCATAGCCATTCAGTATGTTCCACTACTCAATATGACTGCCCAACAGATGAATCCCAAAATCAGAACTTTCAATCACGCAGAAAATTCTGGCTATGGCATCTGTGTCAGTTTTGAGGAGCTGACTAAGGAGATAGATCGGTTGGGTGTAAGGGAGGTTTAGTTAACTGATTTTAAGATTATTTATTATATGATGGTTAAAAGAATATTTTATGCAATTGATATTGGAATAATTTCAAGAAATTATTTATGTTAAAGTGTCAAGTAACGTCTCTGCATCACTGTAAAATATGTACTTTAAATTATTGTTAATAAAATTCAAATTATGAAGACTTCAAGTTTCAAGTTTCAAGTTTCAAGTTTCAAGTTTCAAGTTTCAAGTTTCAAGTTTCAAGTTTATTCCTAATATTCCTATTTGTAATTTTGTCTTGTTCTCAAGATGACTTCAGCCTAGATTCTGTAAATGAACCTAACAATACCGAAAGAACAACCCTCCGCTCTTCAACAGTTTCAGGACAATTCCAAGAGGTCATATTAGGTGATGAAATTGACAATCCCTTTGATGTCGAGAATCTCACAAATGCTGCAGCAAACATTTGTTCCAAGTTTCCCATACCACCTACTGATAAATTGATACGATTCACAATTAGCAGCTATCAAGAATATGTAGATATTCACCTGGATCCTACTCTCACAGTATTTAGCTACCCACTGAATAGAGAAATAATTCAAATGGGTGATTATTATAATCACATGTCAGGTGGAACACTTACTGTAGATGCCGCTGGCGGCACTGGTTATGCAGGAGAAGGGGGTGCATCTCCTTCTCCTCCTTACTTATATTCATTAGTCTCTGCTGATAAGGTGATTTCCGGTAGCTATCAATATTCTGTTCTGGAAGAGTACAATTATGATATCACCAATGTCTCGATAATAGCAGAAAGTTTTATTCAGACCAGTAATACTGTTCTGCTTAATGAGTATCTCCGTACTATGGACCCAGGTACTATGACTACTGGGTGTGGAGATCCAGTCGTACCGCCTACTGTTACTGGTGGTCCTACGGGAGGCCCCTCAGGAGGCCCCACTGGAGGTCCTACAGGATCAGGCCCCTCAGGGAGCCCCACTGGAGGTCCTACAGGAACTGGTGGTCCAGAGGGCCCTCCAATTCCAGATGGTAAGAAAGACTGTCTCTCACCTTGTTATTTAGTTCTCACTCTGGACGAAAGCACAGCTCCAGCCTCCTTTAATTGGGAATGTTTCTGCCCACCTCCACCACCTCCACCACCTGTCATTAATGATTGTGGCTGCCCAGAATTTTCCAATCCGCGCTCTATAGCAGGATGTGTCAATGTGGAGAATAATAGTACTTCGGGAATTGACCCTGTACAAGATGTCAGAGTGACAGTGATAGACTCATGGACAACTCATTGGCTTACTGGAAATCTACGACCTAAAAGAGTCTTCACGACCACCACAGATGATAATGGTTGCTGGAGAATAGATGAAAATTTCGGTGGTAACGTGTGGGTCACCGTTGAGTTTGAAAATCCTGATAGTTATGAACGTCTACATTTATTTGGCCCCGCATCTGCGCTGGCAATTGTACCTTCGGTATGGGACTTTCTGAAGCCAATCTCTGCATTTTCTGGAAGATTTGAAGAGGCAGAATACAAGGATATAAATACTTTTTATCCGCACTGGGGGGGTACTGATACAGGCACAGAATTACAAAGAAACTGGGGCGCAGCGACAGTAAATAACCAAGTAAAGCAGTTCTTGGCAAATACTCCTGACATTACTAGCCCACCTCCTTCTTTGAACATATTGCTTCAACCGCATACCGGAACAGGTGCAGCCATTATGAATAATCTGATATATGAGGGAGATCCTTTTATAGATGCAGCCATACCTGAAGTAGCTTTAGGTTTGGATAGGACTGATACAGAAGACCAAGCTTTTCTTACCTTTCATGAATTGACTCATGCCTGTCATTATATGCAGGTAGGAGATGACTGGTGGCAAGTTTTGGTTGAGCAATCACTTAATAATAGTCAAGCACCAGCTGTAGTTAACTTGCCGATGAACATTGACATTGTAGATATACAAAATGGAATTCTTGGAGTGAATCCATTTAGCTTTGGGGATAATCCTTGGGGGAATGGAGATGAGCCCAATGCAGGTTTTCTCGCAATAGCGGAGTCAATAGCGATTAATCTTGAACTTTCATTGGGAGGTTTCACTGCTATGGCTTTGGAAAACCGCACGTTTACAAGAGGGTATATCCCTGACGGATTATACACTGATCTTATGGATCCCCCAACTCCCCCAGGTGCGACAGACACAGCTCCTGATAATATTGATGGTTTTACAAGAGCGCAGTTATTCCAAGCGTTACAAGTAAATGTGACCTCTGTGCCTACATACAGAGATCAGTTGTTACCTCAATTGCCTGCAGGTAATACTGTTGCTGACTTTAATACCTTACTAAACTTTTACACGAGATGATTTCGAAAAATCACACCATTATATTGTTAGTTACTTTACTGCTGGTCAGTGCTATTGGTTGCGTGGACAACAATGAATGTGATGGCAGATATTTCTTCATAATTCCTTTAAACATAGAACCTAATGAATCAGTTTTTCAGATAGGAGACACCTTGGATATAGTGATTAGAACAGATAACAGAGCGCTCAGGGACACCTATACAACAGTCAGAGAGGTGGAGTTTCCATCCTTTGACCCCTTCGTCTCTTTTTTGATGCCCTCATTGGATGATACTATAACTTACAGTGATGGTTTCAAGAATCATGAAATTTTGATTGGCCCAGAAACTGAGATACATCAAACTGACTCAGGCATAATAAGTGGTGTCGATATCATAAATGTTCTAACTTTTCCTACTGGACCTGAAGAAAGCCTAATCACTTTTAGAATTGTTCTTCGCAAACCAGGAACTTATGCTCTATATACCGTTTCTTTACTTGGAATAATAGATAGGATCGAATTCGTAGATTTTCCAGAAAGATGTGGCAATAGACGTACAAGTTGGCTTCAAGCCAGGTTTGATATTGAGAATGAAAACAGTGAAATTCTGACAGACTTGAATAAAAGTTCTGAAGATATTTTTTGGACTGATTTTCAAGCTCAGAGAAATCAGAGCGCTCCGTTTTATCTAAGGGTTGAGTAAATGGCAGCATCTAGTAAATAAGAGAATCGAGGTTGTGCAATAACTCACAGCTTCGATTCTTTTTTTTATACTGATCTTCACCAAGGCTAGACTAGAAAAATTCTGATAAGTCAGTCATTGATGAAGACTTATTATTCTTTTCAAGAGTGACGTATTCATCCCAATAAGGTAACAAGTCTTTGCACTTCCCAGAACACCTAGAAGCCAAGCTTTGAATCGTATGATGAATCTAATTAAGTTATTGGTATTGATTAGATTGCTATTGAATATTCCAAATACTCACTCTCTATTGTAATTACAAAGTAATAACAATGAAGTTGAGTGTCATCCAGATTGGTAATTCAAGAGGCATCCGCCTCCCAAAGGCCTTGATAGAGGAATATAAGTTCAATGATTCAGTAGAGTTGGATCTAAAAGATAGCCACATTGAAATCCACGCTAAGTCTGAGCCACGAGCAAATTGGGCAAATGAATTACAAGATCTGAACTCAGATGAGAATGAAGAGTTGTTGATTCCAGATGTTTTTGAGGATGAAGAATTATGATGAAGTGTATCAAAAACTTTATTAGTGAGATGCTGGTTCAATGAGCCTTATGTATCCTTGATACTTGAAATTGCCCACTAAGGAAACATAATCCGTAATCTTCAAATCCATATTAATCCGTGATTCTAATTGGCATTAGAGATTGGCCCAGTTAATCCTAATAATCCCCAAATCCTAAAAATTCTAATTCTGACATAGTTTCTGACGAGCGCAAGCTGTCACAGTTACGAACTGCAACAATCATAACTCTCTAGATACTATCGCAAGAAAAAAAGAGCCCATCATTTTTCCACGATGAGCTCTCTGCCGTTTTGTTTTATCTTCTTATAAAATTTAAATATCGTAAGTCAATAGAGTAGAGCGTAACTTGGAAGGCTTCGGTGCATTAGCATCTATGACTATGCCATCTGGACTTATCAATACACCTTGTGGTACGGAAGCAATATCAAAGGCTTCTACAAATGGTGAGTTCCAATTACCCCCGATGCGGATTTGATTTCCTGGAAACGCATCTCGTTTTTTGAAACTATCCAGCCATTTTTGTTTGTCTTTGTCTATGGATACCCCTACGAATTCTATGTTCTTGCCACCGAATTCTTGTAGCAGATGATGAAAAGGCTCCACCTCCATCTTACAAGGCCCACACCACGAAGCCCAAGTGAATAGGTAGACATACTTGCCTTTATATGTATCTAGGCTAATGTTTTTTCCTGTTTTGTCTTTGCCAGTCAATCGCGGGGCTAGTGCACCACTTCTACCTTTCATGATTGATGCATATCTTTTTCCTATTTTATTTTCGAAAGCTCTGTGGTCAATGTCGTCGTAAAATGAAGTTACCATATTATTCATGATAGGGGAGCATACTCTTGCGATGCAAGTATAGACAACATCAGTCTTGATAAAATCAACCAAAGTTTTACTTGAAAATATTTGGTCGACCTGACTGTACTTGTTGGTAAAATATTCTTGTCTGGCTTTTTTTGATTTTACAGCTTTGAAATCAATCGGCTGAGAAACTGCTTCAAAATATTCAAAGGCCCATTTTCTATATTCATAGAGACCGAATAATTCTGGTGCATCTATGAGTGGCTGATCAAATTTACAATCAGCAGTAGTTAGTCCATTAGCTAGGTTATATTTCAGGATAGCTCTGTTGTAACCACAATTATTTCTAGCTTTTTCCAGTGAGACAAAGTCAGCATCCAGAGGTAGAGTACTAGCTAGTAGCAAAGCTTCGTCAGCAGTTCTTGTAGTGTTGAGCTGTGAGATAAAGGATTCTTCAGATTGCTTATAGTCTACTATTGCGAAGTCGTACTTGTCGTTTTCTTTGTCATCCGTCTGGCTACAAAAATTATTAGTCGCAGCTAGATCACCTGTAAATACTAGAGTTGAATTTTCAACGTCTACGGCTATGTGGCATTGAGCACCCGGCTTTAGGAATACGTCGAAGGATTGATCGCCGACGTGTAGTTTGTAGAAATTCGGTCCATCCAAGTTGAGCTCCATACTGAATTCTCCAGTCTCAGATACGATGATTTTTTTGCTGAAGTCTGCTTGATAGGGCAGAGACCTCTTCAGTCTGAGATGCTTCAGTTTGCCTTCTACCTTACCTGAAATAACTACTGGTCCTGATCCTAAACTTGATTGATCGAGTAGTATCTGGGCTTCCTCGGGCTGTTTTGTGGTCGCTACTGTGTTAAGATTGATAGTCTTTTTATGTTCTTCCAGTTCAGCTATCCTGTCTGATAGCGTGGATATGAGCTTGTTTGTTTCTTCCAGTGAATTGGGATTCTTACTGATATTGCCTGTAGAAGCGCATCTCCCCATGATTATGAGAAGGACAGCAGAAAACAGAAATAGACTTAGGTTGGATTGATACTTCATAACTCAACAATTGATTATTAGATAAATACATATAAGCAATTATCGTACTATGTATCGTAACAAAGAAATTTTTAACACCTAAAATTTGTTAAAGTCCTGTACAGTAAAGTGTTGTGAAAGCTAATCCTCTGATTATCAAGGTGCTATCCAATAATCCAGAATAGTAGTAATCTGAAGTCTTGTTTCTACTCATATGGATGAACAGCCCAGAAATCATATAAGCAAAGGAAACGGCTATGATCCAGTACATTTCTCTATTGTCCACTAGTACAGACGTACAGCAAATAAATATTGAATAACTGATTATCAAGGAAGTATAAGCTAAGAAGTAAGTTTTTTGCACTCCGACCACAGTTGGTATGGTCTTAAGCTTACCATCGATATTCATGTCTCTGATATCAAAGGGCAAGGTTATGGCCAGAAGGAAAAAATACTTCTCTACAAAGACCCATCCCACCAGTCCCAATCTGGCCCCACTCAAATAGATTGGGAGAGCACCCAGATATGACCAGACAAAAGCAATCAGAAAGATCTTAATCAAGTGCATGTCTCTTAATCGAGTCGAGCCTAAAAGAGGTAGGGTGTACAAGAAGGATATCAGACTGACTGGTATAAGCAATATGATGACCTGATAATCCAGTCGGCTCATCAGGTAGAGTAAGGCCAATATGGAAAGGACTACATAAACTTGAATATGGTGCTTATAAGTTGTTATGATCTTGAACCTGCCTTGGCTGGACGCTTGTTCGAGTTTTTTTATGCCGACTATCCTATGTATCCCGTATATGAGTAAAGTAGAAGAGAAAACTACTGATAACAATAGCCAATCAGGCCTGGAACCACTAATCATATAACCTTCCACTACAAACAAAGTCGCTCCTAAAGCAATGTGTAGACTGCTATAGATGTAGAAATTAAGGAGCTTTAGTCGGGCTGCAGGTATGGGTTATTTATATTTGAAATACTTAAAGTCGTGATTTTTTCTGATAGCCAATAGCGTTTCGTAGATCAGTAAGGTTACATTTTCTATGTCTTCCTTGTGTGCCATTTCTACGGTTGTATGCATATACTTCAGAGGTAAGGATATCAGCGCTGAAGCCACACCTTTATTAGAATAAGCAAAGGCATCGGTATCCGTACCCGTGCTTCGGCTGGATGCAGAGCGCTGGTAAGGTATCTTCTTCTTGTCCGCTGCCTTTTCTATCATTTTGAGCAGTTTGTTATGCACGGCGGGTGCATAGGTCAAGACCGGTCCCAAGCCTGCACGCTGGTCCCCTTGTTCCTTGGCTTTCATGAGTGGAGAAGCCGTGTGGTGGGTGACATCAGTGACGATGGCCACATCTGGCTGTATATTATTAGCGATCATTTCGGCACCTCTCAGACCTATTTCCTCCTGGACGGCATTGACCACATAGAGAGAAAAAGGTAGTTTTTTCTTGTTCTTTTTGAGTAATCGAGCGACTTCCGCAATGCAGAATCCACCCATTTTGTTATCCAGAGCCTTGCCTACATAGTATTTATCATTCATCTTCATAAGCTCCTCATCAAAGGTGATGACACAGCCAACATGCACGCCCATGGCTTTGACTTCTTTTTTATCCTTGGCGCCCACATCGATGAAGATGTTTTCCATTTTGGGTGAAAGATTGGAATCTTTTCCTTTTCTCACATGAATGGCGGGCCAGCCGAATACGCCGTTGACGATGCCTTTGGGTGTATGAATATTGACTCTCATGGAGGGTGCAATGATGTGGTCACTACCTCCATTTCTGATGACATTGATATAGCCATCATCTGATATGTAGTTGACATACCAGGCAATCTCATCTGCATGCGCTTCTATGACGACTCTATAAGGTTGCCCAGGATTGATTACCCCGTATGCCGTACCGTAAGTGTCCAGCTCGATTTCATCCACGAAGTTCTTGATGTAATCAACCCACACTTGCTGACCTTCCCACTCGAAACCCGTAGGAGAAGTGGAATTAAGATATTTATAGAGGAATTTTTCTGATTCTTTAGTAATGACTTTCATGTCTTATTGTTGTACGCGTTCTGACCAGGCGACCGGATCTTTGTTCCAGTCTTCCAGTAGAGTGCCTTCTTTTTCAGTTATGTAATTTGATTCTTTTGCGGCGATGAGCAAGTTTCTATAATTAGTCAACGTCTCTAAAGGTATTTTTGCTTCATCAAAGGCCCTATTCGCTTTATCCAGACCATAGGTGAAAATGGCCAAAACACCTATCACAGAGGCCCCAGCTTCATCTAGCGCCTTACAAGCGGCTATGCTGCTTTTGCCTGTGGAAATGAGATCTTCTACAACCAGTACTCTGGAATTAGGTGCTAATTCTCCTTCGATCAAGTTTTGTCTACCGTGAGATTTGGATTGCGAGCGGACATATACAAAGGGCTTTCCCAGTAGGTCTGCTAATAGCACTCCGTGAGGAATTCCAGCGGTAGCCACACCTGCAATAACATCTGTTTCACCAAAGGCCCATACCTTCCCTTTCAGACTTTGTTTGATAAAATCTCTAATTTCGGGGTCTGAGAGGGTAACTCTGTTATCGCAATAGATAGGTGATGACAATCCTGATGCCCAGGTAAATGGGTCACCCGGAGAGAGTTTTATAGCCTTGATTTTTAGAAGTTTAGCTGCGACTTGAGAAGCTAATGTACTCATTCAAACAATTAAGATTTAAGATTGCCAAATGTACAAAATATACATCAACGGGAATGCCCTGTTTCTGACAGATACAAAAAGTGTCAAAGGTCAGAAATCTACTGAACTGAGGCTGGTGGCGCCGTATTCTGGTAAGACCAAGATGCTGTTGTCCTACATTGACATGCTTGAAAAAACCGATAGATTCGATGAGATCGTTCTTTATCACAAAAACCCGAAACTCATTCTGGAGGATCTGGAATCATTATTTCTGGTTATAAGAGCAGCGGGCGGCGTGGTGCAGGATGAAAAGGGAAAGTTGCTTATGATCTATAGAAAGAAGCATTGGGATCTGCCCAAAGGAAAGATAGACCCGGGAGAAAAGAAAAAGGCCGCTGCAATCAGAGAAACAGAAGAAGAAACAGGG
>Ga0209187_1000149_pt1 | contig 150569 bp, 117 predicted proteins | sample BantaG_FD_187430 | JGI IMG/M metagenome (GOLD analysis project Ga0209187, IMG submission 187430) | Marine algal microbial communities from Bantry Bay, Ireland - BantryBay_4 metaG (SPAdes) (version 2) | ecosystem: Host-associated > Algae > Red algae > Unclassified | place: Bantry Bay, Ireland...
CATAGATGAAACGCAGAAATTGATCCTCAATATCAATGAAACTCATAGGAAACTATTGGATATTTTAGGTAGGAAATACTGGATTTATTATTCTTGAAAACTTAAATGGAGGGTGCGGAAGACACGTATAAATGCAATATTCTTATAGTAGAAATTTCAGGTATTAGAAAATTCCTTCTTGCTGCAAATAGTGTCTGTGACAGACTGTTTGCAGCAAGAAGGAATTTGTCTGAATATTAACCTGCTATATAAAATTTAAAATACTTTGAATCAGTATCAATAAAACACCTGCCATCTGACTTTTGAAAGGCTACTTTAAAGAGCCTTTTGGCATCATCAAACTTTTCTAATTCATAAGCGATCTTAGCATTTAAAAACTCTCTTTCTCCAGTGTCGATCCTTCCTATATCAAGTTGATAAATTAGCTCGCCCCATTTGATAGCTTTATTGACTTTATTTTCCTTTAAATAAAAATTTATTAAAATAGAAGCTATTAAATAACTTTCATTGTATTCAGCTTTTGGATTTGGCAATAGTTCCCAAGCTTCTAATAAATTTTTATCTGAACTACTTATACGTGTTCGTAACAAATCAAATATTTGATTATTAACATTACTATCTAACGTTGGCATTTAAATTATATTTTTTATGACTTCTAAATATTTTTTTTCCTCATCTTGAAAAATTTCTTGTTCACCAAATATGTATGCTTTTAACAAATGCTCTCTAGCATTTCCTTTTTCATCTATTTCAAAATAACATTGCCCTAATCGTAAAAGCACAAAAGCATTTTCTAGACCATCTGGAGTTTTAAGTGCCATTGAGAAATATCCAATTGCAGCACTAAATTGCTTTTTTATAAAAAAAGCATCTCCTATAGCAGTATATATCCAAGTACTAGCCTCCCAAGACAGTTTAGGATCAGGCAATAAATTTAATGCTTCTTTATATTTAATAATTGCCTCATCACAGTCATTTTTCATAACCAAAATATCTCCTGTTCTACATATTTTTTTTATTTTTTCATATATTTCAATTGGTAATTCCATAAAACTTATCACTGATATTTAAACTATAAATTATTTTTCAAAATAACACTTAAAAAATTTCCTTTTTTTCTATCAATGCATGCTGTAAACAGTCGATGCGGACAAATAGGAGTTGTGTAATTTTTATAATCAACAATTATTGGTAAAAGGTAATAAGCACTTTTTTCATCTTCTGAATCCAATTTCCAAACTCCACCAATATTTTGGGTAAACGTTTTACCAATATATCTAATGATTTTATCATTTCGTATTTTATGTTTAGGATTTCTTGCATCTTCCATTGAAAAATAATTTAACAAAATCCACTCTTCCAATTTTAACAATGATTCAACAGAATAGTTAAGATTGTAAAAAGTCTCCTCTTTAAATTCTTTTTCAAACTTTTCTAATATATTTTCCATCTCAAACAACCAATATTGAAAGTTTTCTTTTTTAGCTTTTATATCTATAGTATTCATAATTAAAAGTTATTTTAGTATAACATTAATACCTACCTCTGTTAATTCTTTTATGGCTCATGGAGGAATTTAGTGGAAATGCTTTTAGCTATTGGCTTTTAGCTTTTGGCTTTTAGCTTTTGACCAACAGCCAAAGACCAACAACGTTTCCACTAAATCCTTTCATAAGTCTCTTTTATTAATGGTTCACTTGCTTTACCATCAATCACTCAATCAATATCCCAACCATTCTTAACTAGTTCTTTATCTCTAGCAATTTCGCTCATTATATCCTCAGATCTTGAAAAATACTTACCTGATTTAATTTCAACACCTTTCATTAATGAAGGATCAGCGATATCTAACCTACGTTTAACGGTTTCTTTGCCTAACTTAACATCTATAGTAACTTCTCTTTTTCCCCACCCAATTTGATCATTATAATCATCACAAGCTTTATGTGCTTTTTTTGCTTTTGTCATATTTGCAGTATAAACATTACTCCACCTTTTATAATCCCATTCTCCTCCTCTAGCTTGATATTCTTCCCATCTTATTTTTTTGTGTTCTGGTGTACCTGCACAAAGCAACCCATTATGCACCAAAATCCCATCCTCCGTAACATAATAGTTCTGATTCCCTTCAACGTCAAAGTTATAAACTTTTACGATTTGTGGTAGCTTTTCTATCCCACAAATAAATGTATAAACCCCATTTTTTTGTTGAAGGGTGTCTCCTACTTGTAATTTTCCAACTTCAATCCACTCACCATTGCTGTAAAAACGATGGTCGGGGGTTTGGTTTAAAGGCAAGCTCTATTGATCCATCTTTAGAATGATTTTTGTTAAATTATCAATAGATTTTTTTCTTTTTTTGGACGGAATATTTAGTCCTACGTTTGTGGTAGTCTCCCCGCTTTACACTGCAAGTCCTCGCCTTGCCTTTATGCAATATTTGATTTTAGATTTTATAATTGTTGTGATCTGAAAAGTGTATTCTTTAATTGTGAATTTGTGGCTGTGGGCTTTCCGTTGCAATCGGGCGTAGTTTTGCAAGTTTGGGTTCGCTGTCGTTTTGTTTTTTCCTCCGCGCTTCCCTAGCTGCGAGTGAGAAAAATAGCTTGCCTTTATTCCATCTTTAGAACATAGCATTTATTTCTGAAAAGAAATTTTGGCAGGAAAGTAATATTGCTAGGGTTACTAATTTTGGTCAACTTGTTTTAGGCATTGATATAATTAAATCTGCTTTTTTTACAGTTTGATGAAATTATACAAGAAATCAATACATGATTTTTCCTAATTCGTTAAATTCTGATTTTTCCCACTCTGTTATCCAAAGATCTGTTATTAAATTAAATAACTCATTATAAGGATTTTTCTCTTTTAATATTTGCAATCCGTTAACCACATTCCTATAAGACCAGTTTTTACTATTCAAGGTAAACCATGCTTTTTCATAGTCATTTTCAGAAATGTACTTTTTAAATAGCTCCTGTTTATTTACGTCTTCTCTTAACCAATCAGGGGGACTATCAACTCGCTCCATTTGAACTGCTTTCGATATTTCAAATTCCGAAGCTTTATGTATTGTTCCAAAATTTATCTCCGATTTGGAAGTTGGAAAATCTCCGTTATAAGTACCTTCATCCATATATAAACTACCTGGCATTTTTGTTAAAAATTCATCGAGGTATTCAAAATTTTTGAAATTATGAAAGTAGGGCATCTCATTAACGTAATTAGCAGATAGCTGTTCTAATAAGTCATCGTTCAATTGCAATTTTTGTGCAACCAACCTTATTTCGTCATTTAGCATTCCTTCATTAAAATCTATTGATTCTGCTTGTATTTCAATTAAAAATTGCTTATTTGTTCTTGCAACTTCCAACATATAACCATTTTCTAAATCAAACCTACAATAAACTTTTTGTCTATCTGTAAAGAAATGATTAACTATTCCTATATAAAAATCAGCCTCATCAAAAACAAACATAGGAATAAAAAATGGAGGAAATGGGCGTGCAAAAGTTTCAACTGGTTTGTTAAAAAAGAAGAAATCTGGTGGCACAATTTTACCTGAATAGACTTTAATTATTCTATCATCAATTCCTAATTTATTGTATATATCAACTAATTTCTTCATTTAATTTTCAATTAAATATTTATATCACGGTGGCATTTTCAAATTTCATTCCAGTTAGATTAGCTCCTTCCATAGCATTTTTTAATTGATCTGTAACATAAATTCCAGAAGGCATTTCCCAAAACATCTGAGGTTTGAAAAATAAATTGTAGTTACTAATTTTCTCTGATGAAAATTTGGGTATAACAACACGAGATGTTCCTTTTACAAAAATAGTTTTCTCTTTATCTAAAACATCCAATTTTTTAGTAAATCGAGGTACATAATAATTTCGTTGTTCATTCTCAGCACCATTAACTTTAATTCGCATAAACAAAACTTCCTCTTTACCAGTTAAATTTGTTTCAATTATATTCTTCATTTTTTCTGACATCAAAGGCCAAGCAAAGTTGTTAGGCTGAAAATCTAACCAATGGTATTTTAGTGTAGAAATATCATCATTTACCTCCATTCCAGATTTTCCCAAGATGGCATTTTTCAAATTCATTTCAAATGGGATTTCTGTTAAATTCCTCAACTCTGGAATCAGCTCATAAGATACTGGTAAATCATCAGCACCATAAGCAAATGCCGTGCTTTTATCAAATTTATCTCCTAAAAAATAACATTTATTCTTATTCATTTTACCATCCTGTTTTATTTAACATATTTGGATTATCCATCATTGGTTTTGTTATATACTCATGAAATAATTCTATAAATTTAGCCTTATTATCGACATTTCCTCCTGCTATTGCATCTGCATTTTTCATACCATCTAAAACAAATTCATGGTAACGGTCAGGATGGCTGCTATAGTGAAATTCACTAGAAACTCCAATCTTATTCCAATCTTGATCTAACTTAAGTCCATATTTTTTTGCAATTTTTTCAAATTCAGGTGTATATTTAGTTGCATGCTTATTCGATGCAATATGATGAATTATTGTTTTGTATTTGGAAGCTTTCCACAAATCAAACACAGCTTGTTCAGCCTCAGTTAATTTTCCTCTTACTTGTTTAATTCTTAATTTATCTAATTCTTTTTTTGTATATCCGCAAAGGAGACCATTATGCACCAAAATCCCATCCTCCGTAACATAATAGTTCTGATTCCCTGCAACGTCAAAGTTATAAACTTTTACGATTTGTGGTAGCTTTTCTATCCCACAAATAAATGTGTAAACCCCATTTTTTTGTTGAAGGGTGTCTCCTACTTGTAATTCTCCTACTTCAATCCATTCGCCATTGCTGTAAAAACGATGGTCGGGGGTTACCTTTATAAATTCTGATCCAGGTAATTCCAAGACAAGCAAACCACCTGTCTGATGTGCGTGAACTTTGGTTACAGGCTTGTATTCTTGCTCCTTTGTTTCTTCATTAAAAGTAAGCACCAAATCACCTTCACGCAGTTTTTCTATATTAGCTATTCCATTCTTAGCGTGGACCTTTGTCCCTGCTGGAAAACAAGTTACTGTCCAGCCTTTTGCTGCAAATATATCACAAACAATGCCAATGCCACTTGCCTGAATTTTTTCCATCAAGCTTGTATCATCATTCGTCCAGATATTGTATTGATTATAATAGGAGCCTCCGATACCAAGACCACGCATTCCAAAGCAAAAGAAATTTCTTTTTTGCAATAACGTCCACATACCTTTCCAGGTATACATATCCCTTAACTCTGTTTTCGCTGCCTGTAGTAAGCTTCTCCCCATCGCTGACAAGGCTCCAGATTCACTACCTGCTGCAAATCCCTCCAGTGCGACTACTCCTAATCCTCTTCCAACCAAAAAGCCAAAGGCAAAATTGGCTATGTGTCCCAAATTTATTAATGCAGCACTTTTAAATGCCGCCCACAATGTTTCTTTAGGGGTTATGGTTCCTTGATGATCGGGACATTGCATTACCGAAGAAATTAGCAAAGCATTATTTTTATTGATGGACGTTCTTTGACTGGGCAAAGTCCATTGTCTATTGACAGCAGCACATTTACAGAGATGATATCCATAAGCTGTAGCACCTACAATTGCCACTGCAATTATGGCTGCCAATATCCAGCCTGGTCCAGGCACACACAATGCCGCAAGCGCGACAGCAGCAGCAGCAGCTAATGCAGCAGCTACTCCTGCGCCTACTCCTGCTATAAATGCTGTACTACCTATACAAACAAAATTTTTCTTTTTTAAGGTATCTTCTGTTGTTGCAGCAAGGTGTCCACTGAAAGTTGTACTATCTTGGCTGCTTACATTTACCTTTACAGGTAACATCCCTTTAGTGCAAACTAAATAGTGCTTCTCCGTTAGATACTGTTCTTCAGGCATTCTAGCTCGCTTTTAGTTTGATGTAATTATGTGTAAAATAATTGGCTCCCAATTTCTCCATTATACTAATTTCTGCCTCTTCAAGCATTTCGTCTTTATAAATGCTATCACCTTCAATTTTGTATATTAATTCCGCCTTCTCGTCATTTATCAAGGATCTTAGCATCTCTTGAGATTTCCTTCCTTTCATTATTCTACTTCTAAATTTGGATTTGAGTTTTCCTTCTTCTATTTCTTTGTTATTGTAAACAATTCCCAAAGGAATAACTACTCCATTTCCAAAACGATCCATTTCTTCCACTTCAAAATAGCCATCTTTTTCAATGTGCCTTCCATGCATAAAAAAATAAGTATGCAAAAAATGAATGTATTGAAGATTTCGCATTTCCAATTCCATATTTTCCAGCTCAAACTCTTTTGCTCTAATTATATCAAAAGACATTAAAGGGTGTTCCTTTGTTAGTTTCTCTTTAACAACCTCCCATTTTTCCTTTATTTCGTCCTTGTTTAATATCTTTTTTAACTTGCCAAATTTATCAACAACAAAAGTCAAATTTTCATAGATCACACAAATCATATTAGTCATTTCAACAATTTGCTTCGAAATTGGATCAATATAATTTACCAGTTCATAGTTCAACTCTTTTAAAGTAAAAATAGATTCTTTGGTTCTAGGTATGTATTTTTCAAACCTTAATTCATTTTCTATTTTTATATGATATTCATTATTTTGATTATGAATCATTGCTTTGCCTTTCAAGTCTAACTCAAAATTCCAAACTTTTTTTTCTAATTGCATCATTTATAATTTTAGCTGTTTATTTTTACTTTTTCCCCATCAATGATTGTCTCGCTTGCACCTACCATTTTTATTGTTTCAGCACCTATATTGGTTGTACAACCAGATGACAAATTGGTAACATCTTCTGAAACTATGTTCATTTCCATCTGTGCTTTTATAGTTACACTTTCTTCTTCACTTGCCGCAATAATATCTTTTTTGGCAATCAATGTGAAAGTACCTTCTCCTGATCCATCCTTATTTGGCATAGCATTTATTTGAACACTATTTCCAGCGTTCATAATTATATCAGTGGCATTTAAAACAATAGAATTTGGAGCAGATATAACCACATTCCCCGCATCATCCATAACAACCATATTCCCACTCGGATCATTAATCACAACATTCCCCGCATTTTCATCATCATTAAAAGTAATAGCACTACCTACTCTTGTACCCAAACTTTTTATTTTGTTATTCACATCTCCACCAGCTCCTGTCATTCCATTGTAAATACTACCCATCACAAATGGACGAGAGGGATCACCATAGCGATAACCCAATATGATTTCATCATCTGGTTCTGGAATGAACATGAATCCCCTGTTTTTTGAAACCGCTCCACTACTTCCTGCATTGGGAGTCATCACTCGAACCCAGCTGGTACTTAGCCCTTCTGCCTCTTTTTGCCATTGTGTTTGTACTTGTACTCGACCTTTGCCATCTGGGTCTTCATTGGATATTACACGGGCTAATTCTGGATATGCCTGTGGAGTTTTTACTTCTGGTTTTGGTAGAGTTTTTACTCCTGCTGGGATCGCCTTAAATACATTGGTGTAATTGCAATCTGATGTGGAAACGTGTTTGGTGGAGATAACTAAATAACTGCCATAAGGTCGGCTTACAAATACACCACCTATTTTCACTTCTGATGGGGCGCAGTTGCGATCTGTCCAATTTTTTTTGAAAGCAAAAATATTAATACAATGATTTTCAATCAGTTATATATTTTAAAAAGTAATTGCAATACAACTTGTCTCACAATCAGTGTTAAAATGAGTTGATTTATTTATATTTAGTTTTATAATTAATTGATAATCAATATTTTAGAATCCCATATTTTTTGGACACATCGCAACTGCGCCCCTTCTGATGTCAATTCGATAATGGCTCCTGGGCGGATGCCTCGTTTCTTACTGCGTCCTTCTATTACTGATAGGTCCGCCGCTGCCGCCGCTTGGGTTTTTTTTAAGTAATTGTCTAAACTTTCTTTGTCGGGTATTCTTGTGGTCGTGTGGGAACGTCCATTGAAGTTAAATATTTTTTGAGCTACACTGAAAGCGTGACCACCCAAACCATCTAAACCTGAAACCTTGTTTTGAGTACTACTGTTCATAGGCTCCTTGCGCTTAGAATGGTAGCTAATCCGATCATATTTCACGTTTTTTATGTTGACTCCTACTTTTATGTTGTCGGCATCTTTGCCAAAAACAACTGGAATGGTGGGCATACTTTTTGGCTCACCAAATACTAAATTGGTTCCATCATAATAAAGCCACTCTTTGTATTCGGATGCTATTCTTTTCAGAAAATCGAAATGGGATTCATCGTACTGGGCTAGGTAATTAATGGTCTCGGTGTATTTGGGTGTATTGATTATCGTTAAATCTGAGGCTGCTTCTCCTAGAGTGGAAACCACTTCTTTTAGTGTTTTTTTCAACCAAGAAAATTTATGGGGAGCGGTTTCTAACATGATCGTTTTGGAATAACCAGACACCACTATATCACCAAAATGACTGTGGCTGTGAACCAAATCTACAGAAGTCACGATTCCTGTAAAATCATACTCTTTTAAATCTATAAAGACCGATTGCCCCAACCAGTCCATTGATTTATCTAGTGTGATAGCTCCGAGTTCTTCTACATCATCATGTTTGATGACTATGCGAAAAGAATGATGGTCATAAATGCCTTGCTCCAATACCATTTCTACATAATTGGTGACTGGCTTTCCAGCGATTGTTAATCTTATTTTGGGTATAACTGCCATTGTTGAATCGTTTAAGTTTTAATTTTTACATAAATACACATCAACGAATCAAGACAGTGTGCTAGATTTTAGACATGCCTTTTCCGTTCTAGTGCATAGTTAAAAATGCACCAGTTTATCCTAGTGTTTTAAGGGACAGATGATTAATAACTGTCCAGGTTTGAGCCGAACGTCGGACCGAACATTATTTTTTATTTTTACAAAGCATTTTTAAGCCGCATAGCCGAGCCTACGGGGTTTAAAAATAATGAAGTAAAAATGAAAAAGAATATTATCAAATCGGACAGTTATTAATTCTCTGTCCCTAAGCACTAGTTTGTATTGTGTTGATTACTAAATAAAGAAAGCGAGGCCAAATTGCTTTCTTTTTGTAAATGTAATTATTTATATATTAATATGAATGCAAGTTGAATATAAGTAAGGCAAATAGCATGCCATTATTGTGTTGTTAAATGTATCTGTTTTTAAATAATGTGCAAGTTGCTCAATAAATGAAAGTAGCTAAATGTTAAAGTTGAAAATTATTTTATAGTTTATGTTTTAACATTTTATATTAAAATTATTGTGTTAAATAATTGGCACAATGTATAACTTATAGATCTTTTTTATAATTGGTATAAATGCATAAAAATAAATTTGTGCGATATTTGAACAATGATGAAACGGATTTTCAAACGCAGATTTTTAATCCGTGTTGCTTGCATCTGCGTCATCTGCGTTCTATTTTCGGAAACAAGCTTTGCATCAAGACCTTCTTGCCCTGCTACCGAATTGTCAAACCATTGCAAATTAAAAAAAAATTTATTTTGAACTATTAGATTATTTATGTCATTGTACTTACGTATTTTTGCACAAATTTTAAACAAAGAAAAATGGCATCAAAAGTATCCCTTTCAAAAGGAACAAGAGATTTTGGACCTGAACAGGTAGCCCAAAGACAATATATAATCAATATTATTAGAGAAACTTATGAGTTGCACGGGTTCCAGCCTTTGGAAACGCCAGCGATAGAAAAACTCTCTACACTGATGGGAAAGTATGGCGATGAAGGGGATGCTTTGTTGTTTAAGCTTTTGAGATCGGGCGACTTTTTGAAAAAAGTGGATGATGAATTGCTTCAAAGTAGAGATTTTAAAAAATTATTGCCAAAAGTAACGGAAAGAGGATTGCGTTATGATTTGACGATCCCTTTTGCTCGTTATGTAGTGATGAATCAAAGTGAAATAGCCTTTCCATTTAAGCGGTATCAAATTCAACCTGTTTGGAGAGCAGATCGTCCACAAAAGGGACGCTATCAGGAGTTCATTCAATGTGATGCTGATATAATCGGAAGTGACAGCTTGTACAATGAGGTGGAATTGATACAAATCATTGACAAGGTTTACAAAAAATTGAAGCTGGACAATATCGTTATAAAATTAAACAGTCGCAAAATTTTACAGGGAATTGCAGAGGTTGTAAAGGCAGAAGATAAATTTGTGGATTTGACCGTGGCAATCGACAAATTAGATAAGATTGGCGTTGAAAAAGTTTTAGAAGAATTATTGTCAAGAGGATTAACTGAAAGCAGTGTTGGGCAACTCAAAGAATTTTTAGAATTTTCTGGTAACAATCAGAAAACTTTGGCTTTTTTGAATGATAAAATAGCGTCTTCTGAAACAGGAAAAGCAGGCATTGAAGAGATGAGTTTCATCATAAATAAATTGGGAGATGGAATGCCAAATTTGTCAGTAGATATTATGTTGGCTCGTGGCTTGAGTTATTATACAGGAACCATTTTAGAGGTGCTTCCGCTCGGAACGGAAATGAAAAGCAGCATCAATGGAGGAGGGCGATACGATGATTTGACAGGTAATTTTGGTATGCCAGGCGTTTCAGGTGTTGGATTTTCTTTTGGATTGGATAGGATTTATGATGTGATGAATGAGCTTGATTTATTCAAAGAAATAGATTTAAATACAACCAAATTATTGTTCATTTCCTTTGATGATGAATGCCAAGATTTCGTTTTTGAGTCACTTAATAAAGTTAGAGAGTGTGGCATCGCTTCAGAAATGTATCCAACTCCAGTGAGCAAGTCAAAAATGAAAAAGCAAATGAAATATGCGAATGATAAAAAAATCCCCTTCGTCGCGATTGTTGGGTCTAACGAAATGGAAAGTAAACAGTTTTCTCTAAAAAATATGACTACTGGTGAACAGCAGTTGGTAGACTTAGAAGCTTTAATAAATTTTTGTAAATTATAGTTTGCTCAATTTACGTGTTAGTGGTTAAAAATTAATGTCAAATGCATCAAATCAGTGATAAACATTTAAGCATAGATGTTTTAAAAGATATTTTGAGTCAAAAAAAGCAACTTGCCTTGTCGAGTTCTGCAAAAAAAAAGATTCAAAAATGTCGTTCTTATTTAGAAGGAAAAGTTGAAAATTCGGATTCAAACTTTTATGGGATAAATACTGGATTTGGAGAGCTTTGCAATGTGTCTATTCCACAAAAAGATTTGGAACAATTGCAAACAAATTTATTGCTTTCTCACGCAGTGGGATTGGGAGATGAAGTGCCTTTAGATATTGTCAGATTAATGTTATTTTTAAAAATACAGTCTTTGTCATATGGTCATTCTGGAGTCCGTTTGCTTTTGGTGGAAAGACTGATTGACTTTTTTAACAATGATTTATTGCCTGTCGTTTTCAAACAAGGTTCTTTGGGAGCTTCTGGTGATCTTGCGCCTTTATCGCATATGTGTTTGCCATTGTTAGGAGAAGGCGAAGTCTTTTTGAAGGGCAAAAAAATGTCGGCAAAAACAGCTTTGAAAAAGTTGAAGTTGGCACCAATAAAATTAAAATCAAAAGAGGGGCTTGCATTGATTAATGGAACTCAATTTATGGGAGCCTACGGTGTTTGGAATTTAATACAAGCCAAAAGACTGATAGAGTCGGCGGAGCTTGTCAGTACGATTAGTTTGGAGGCAGTAGATGCTAGGGTAGAGCCTTTTACTGATAGTATCCATCAAATTAGAAAGCAAAAAGGACAGATAGAAACAGCCAAGCAAATAAGAAAATATTTAATAGGAAGCGACCTTGGGAAGAGAGAAAAAGAACAAGTTCAGGATCAATATTCTTTAAGATGTATCCCACAAGTTCACGGAGCAACTCGCAATGTTTACAATCATGTCAAGGAAATTTTTGAGGATGAAATAAATGCAGTTACCGACAATCCAAATATTTTTCCAGAAGAAGATTTAATCGTCTCAGGAGGAAATTTTCACGGACAAGCCCTTGCCGTTGCTTTGGATTATTTGACAATAGGCATGGCTGAGCTTGGCAGTATTTCCGAAAGGCGTACTTTTTTATTAATGTCAGGTCTGCGCGGTTTGCCACTATTTTTAACCGATAATCCAGGCATCAACTCAGGCTTGATGATGATTCAATATACAGCTGCCTCGTTGGTGAGTCAGAGCAAACAACTTTGCACACCAGCTTCAGCAGATTCTATCACCTCTTCCAATGGACAGGAAGACCATGTAAGTATGGGAGCAAATGCTGCTACTAAATGTTTTGATGTAATTTCCAATACTGAAAAGATTTTAGCGATAGAGTTGCTTTCTGCCGTTCAAGCAATGGATTTTAGAAAGGGCTGGAAAACTTCAAAGGCAGTAGCAAATTGTATTTCAGAATTTAGGAAGAAGGTTCCTTTTAATGATCGGGATCGCTTTTTGCACACCGATCTTATAAAGAGCATCGACTTTGTTGTTAATGCGAGAATGTTTTAAAAAGAAATGCTTCAATGTTACAATGCTTCAATGCCTGAATGCTTGAATGTCTGAATGCTTGTTTTGTCTTTCGTGGTTTGTTGTTTTTATACTACGCTTCGTGTTTCGGTTTGGTTTGTTGTTTTTATTTTGGTGCTTATTACAAATTTTTCAGCCAATAAAACCACAAAATTAGTAAACCAGACAATACAATTCCCCTCCGAGGAGGGGCTAGGGGAGGTCTTACGACAATACTAAATTAAAAAAAAACAAAAACTTGGCAAACCTAATAAAACTAAAAAAGTTTAATACCTTTTTTACGACGATATTAAGTGATTGTGTAATTGGACAACTTGCTTAACTTAACAACATTGATTGAAGCATTGAATCATTTTTAAAATTGTGGCAATAATACCAGTAAATATTCAGGCATTCAAGCATTCAAGCATTCTCGCATTCTCGCATTCTCGCATTCTCGCATTCAAGCATTCAAGCATTCAAGCATTTTTTAAGAGGGAAGTGCGGAGGATGAACTTGGCGACGGAGGTGCTAAATATACGAAACTACGCCCGATGCGAGTGGAAATGTATGGAATGAATTACCAACAAAATTCGCCACAAAGCAATACGTAGAGACGTTGCATGCAACGTCTGCCCAACCGACCAAACCAATTCCATACATTGCAGCGGGCAGCGGGGAGACAACTCGCTCGAAGAAGATACTCGCCGTCCCCTCAATCAAGTTGAGGGCAGGCTTAAAAAGGTTGAAAGTGGAAGATTGAATGTTGAAAGTTATGAATTTCCAGTTGGATTTCGTAGTACTATAAATTAAAAAAAAATGAAGCATTATAGTATTGAAAAGACACCTATTGGTTAAGTGAAAAGCATAGCCCTTAAAAATGATGGCAGTTACACACCGCAAAACATTGAAGCATTATAGCATTGAAGCATTAATTATGGCAGCCATACACCGCAAAACATTCTCGCATTCTCGCATTCAAGCATTCTCGCATTAAAATATATCAATAAAATTTCGTACTTTTACAGTCCAAATTTCATAGATTTATCCAAATAAATAATAACTCAAATTAAATGGCTGAAAAAGTAATTCTTAAAATAAAGAAAAAGGAGTTTGAACTTCCTGTTGTAATTGGGAGTGAGAATGAGAAAGGTATAGATATATCTAAATTGAGAGGAGCAACTGGCGGATATACTACCCTAGATTACGGATTTAAAAATACAGGTTCTACGACAAGTGGCATCACTTTTTTAAATGGAGAGAAAGGAATCCTTCGTTACAGAGGTTATCCAATCGAGCAGTTGGCAAACAAATCGTCTTTTTTGGAAGTTGCTTACCTATTAATTTATAGTGAATTGCCAACAAAAGCCGAATTTGAGTCATTTAAAAGTGAAATTAGTAGACATACACTTGTACACGAAGACATTCGCAAGTTTTTAGATGCCTATCCAGAGCGTACCCATCCAATGGGACAATTAAGTGCTATGATTGGCTCTTTAGCTGCTTTTTATCCTGATTCTTTAGATCCAAATAGAGGAGAGGAACAAGTCAATAAAACCATCATCAGGCTATTAGCGAAATTGCCAACATTGGTATCTTGGATTTACAAGCGTCATATGGGACATCCCGTTATTTATCCAAACAACTCAATGTCTTATGTAGATAATTTCTTGAGAATGTTTTTCGGTTTTCCCACAGAAGATTATGAAGTAGACCCAATTATTACTTCGGCAATGGAAAAACTGTTGATACTTCATGCAGATCATGAGCAAAATTGCTCAACGGCAACAGTTAGGATTGTAGGTTCATCACATGCACCACTTTATGCAGCAATTTCTGCAGGTATTTCTGCACTATGGGGACCACTTCACGGAGGTGCCAATCAAGCAGTGATAGAAATGCTGAATCAAATTCACCAAGGCGAAGGAGATGTCAACCACTGGGTAGATAAAGCAAAATCAAAAGAAGATCCATTTAGATTAATGGGTTTTGGACACAGAGTTTATAAAAACTTTGATCCACGTGCCAAGATCATTAAAAAAGCATGCGATGACGTTTTGAAAAAGTTGAAGATTGATGATCCATTATTGGATATTGCTAGAAACTTGGAAGAAGTTGCTTTAAAAGATGAGTATTTCGTAAAGCGTAATTTATATCCAAATGTAGATTTCTACTCAGGAATCATTTACAAAGCGATAGGTTTCCCAACAGAAATGTTTACCGTACTGTTTGCATTAGGTCGTTTACCAGGTTGGATAGCACAATGGAAAGAAATGATGACAGACAAACAGCCAATTGGTCGTCCGAGACAAGTTTACACAGGTGCCAATGAAAGAAAATACTCGCCTATCACAAAAAGAAAAGCAGCGAAGAAGAAATAAGCTTTTCCAACTGGTATAATAAAATAAAAAACAAACCCTCATAAGTTAAATGCTTTTGAGGTTTTTTTTTGAATGCGAGAATGCGAGAATGCGAGAATGCGAGAATGCGAGAATGCAAGAATGCAAGAATGCAGGAATGTAAGAATGTAAGAATGTAAGCACGGAGGATGAAATTGTAGACGGAGGCAGCTCTAATATGCGAAAATACACCACCATACACCACAAAATATTCCAGCATTAATAATTGTGTCAAGAACACCAGCAAACATTCTCGCATTCTCGCATTCCAGCATTCTCGCATTTTATTAAAGCATTCCAGCATTCTCGCATTTTATTAAAGCATTCCAGCATTAATAATTGTGTCAAGAACACCAGCAAACATTCTCGCATTCTCGCATTCCAGCATTCTCGCATTTTATTAAAGCATTCCAGCATTAATAATTGTGTCAAGAACACCAGCAAACATTCTCGCATTCTCGCATTCCAGCATTCTCGCATTTTATTAAAGCATTCCAGCATTAATAATTGTGTCAAGAACACCAGCAAACATTCTCGCATTCTCGCATTCCAGCATTCTCGCATTTTATTAAAGCATTCCAGCATTAATAATTGTGTCAAGAACACCAGCAAACATTCTCGCATTCTCGCATTCCAGCATTCTCGCATTTTATTAAAGCATTAATAAATGTGGACGGCAAGAATCATTTCCAATCCAGTCGTCTCCCCGCTGTCCATTCCAATACATTTCATTCATCCTCACTAGTATAGGGCGTTGTAGATACGGCAGTCATGCTCTTTACATATTGCTCCGTTGCTAAATTCTGCCCTCTACGCAAACCGTTCCAATGAATGGAATGCATTTCCACTCGCATCGGGCGTATTTTCGCCTATTTAGCCCCTCCGTTATAAAGTTCGTCCTCCGCGCTTCCCTTGTTTTTTTGGCTTTTAGCTAACAGCCAAAGGCCAAAAACCAAAGGCCAACACCCAACAGCCGAAAAAGACAAAATAGTTAAAATTGCGTAATTAAATCACATATAATACGAATCAGTAATCAACAATAAACAATAAAAAGTAAAAAATAAGACAAAAAGTTTTGTGACTTTTTAAGAGTTTATTAACTTCACATTGATTAAAGGTGAAAATAGGATTGAGAGGTAGTATCAGAATCAGTGAAATACATATGTTTTTCCTGATTTTCAACTAATAAATAATTGATTATACATAACATAAATTTTACATATTATTATTTAACTAAATATTCTCATAAATTAAAACCTTATATATAAAAATGAAAAAAACTATAAAATTAATCACAGCCACGGCTGTGATGCTATGTTTAATGTTTGTCTTTTCGGCAGATGTTGATGCGCAAAATGCAACAAAAACCAATATCAATCAGAATACTATATTTTCTGTTGAACAAGGCCAGGCTTTACAAGGAGTTCCAGCTGTTGGAACTATATTAAGAACCAATACTACTGCGCCCTTTAAGCCTGTCAATTCATTGAAAGATGCAAGTCCTGTTTCAAAAATAGAAGCAAAATGTGATGCTAAGATTGATAAATTAATGAGCAACAGTGTTTCTTCTAATTCATTAAATAGCTCTAGTGGAAATGTAGAAAAAGTAGAAGTGAAATGTGATTCTAAGTTAGGCAAATTGATGAAAATTAACGTCAATGGAGCTATAGGAAATCAACAATCTCAGATTGTTAATCTCAGTAGTCTTGAAAAGCATGTTAATATGGAAGAAACAATAGCAAATTTTAGAGCAAAAGCTAAAAGTGCGACAGTAGGAAATTAATTTAAGAAAAACTTACAAAAAATTTAAAAATGAAAAAATTTCTTTTTTTAATATTAGCTGCTTTTACTTTATGTTTTAGCACTAATATAATTGCCCAAACTGGTTGTGGTTTGGACGATGTAACTGACGGTTGTCCATCCGTAGAAACTACGGGAGTACCCGCTGATAATGGAGTAGGTAATACTTCATTTTCTGGTTTAACTATAAGTGGTTATGGTTGTGTTGGTTCTGTTGCAAGCTTTGTATACGGAGCACCAGTCTTTGATCCTACTTCTGGTGGTTCTGCTAATGCAGGAGGAAATCCATTAGATGTATTTAATTCTTGTAATGCTGCAAGTACTGGTATTCAATTATGTAATCAAGGTACTGGTAATCCAGACTTTCCATTTGACTGTGCTGATGTAGTTTCTTTTGGTACTGATGGTAGTTCCGTACTTGCTGCAGGCGGTGATGTAGCTGGATTTGATATGACTTTAGACTTATGTCCAGGTGTTGAATATATCCTATATAATGATTATGCAGTTGAGGATTTAACAAATGGGGATATGACTTGTAATACATCTACTTTTGCAGATGTTTCAGCTCCATATGCAATTGGAACATACACTCCTCCAGGGGTTTTAGATCCTATCGATGACCCATCTAATTTATCAATTGATGGTGTTGTTGTTTCTGGAGATTTTTGTGATGGTACGGGTGTAGCTGATATAACCTTGAATTGGGAAAATATTTGTGATGAATCAGGTGTAGCAGCAGGTGGTCAAATTGCCTATGGAGGTGATTATGAATTGCTTATCAATGGTGCTATTGTAGCAGGTGGTGGAGCAGATCCAGCTACCATTTCAGTTGCTGATTCAGATCCTTGTTTGTCAGGTCTTACAGGTACTGTTAATATAACAGGTTTAAGTTGTGCTACTGATGGTAGTCCATTATCTGTTACATTAAACGTTATTCGTATGGCAGATGGAGCAATGGGTACTGTTTCTTTTGTGGTTCCAGCTACAGATTTTGATTGTAGTGCTTGTCCCCCTGCCGCTTGTCCAGAGTTTGATGCAATAGCAATAGGCTTTTTATGTAATGGATATGATATCTGTATAGGTTATATAGATGTAGATCAAGATGGAGTAGGAGATGCTTCAGGCATAGCTTCAACAGGTATGACAATAACAGTAGATGATGGCGGTGGATTAGGAACTCCAATAGTTGTCAATGATGGAGATCAATTATTATTTGATTCCTCAGATGATGGAGTAGATGCACCAGATGCAATAGGTTACTGTGTAACATATGTATTTGAAAACTTAACTTGTGATCCTATTCCATATACAATAAATGGTCTTACAGCAACTTGTCCAGATGGTACACCAGGATTTTTGAGTGGAACTGAATTAACAGCAATTGATTACTTAGGAACATTTTTTGGATTACCAACTGCAACAGCAATTTATCCAAACTTAGTAGGTTTCATAACAGATCCAGTATGTCCAACAATGGCAGATGGTAGTGATGCAGCCGCAGGATTAGTAGAAGTATTCCCAGGTCAAGATGATGGAGCAGGTGGATTAGAAGCAGTACCAGGTGCAGCAGCTTGTTTAAGTATAACAGGAGATACTCCAGGTTGTGAGACAGCAGGTGGTGATGCAGCAACAATAGTACAAGTGAATCCAACAGATGATGCATTATTAACAGCAGTACTTGGTGCTCCTGATACATATGCTTGTGGATTCAATGCAACAGCAGATTTAAGCTTTGACTGTCCTGCTTGTGGAGTTGTTGGAGCCTGTCCAGAGTTTGATGCAATAGCAATAGGCTTTTTATGTAATGGATATGATATCTGTATAGGTTATATAGATGTAGATCAAGATGGAGTAGGAGATGCTTCAGGTATCCCTTCAACTGGTATGACAATAACAGTAGATGATGGCGGTGGATTAGGAACTCCAATAGTTGTCAATGATGGAGATCAATTATTATTTGATTCCTCAGATGATGGAGTAGATGCACCAGATGCAATAGGTTACTGTGTAACATATGTATTTGAAAACTTAACTTGTGATCCTATTCCATATACAATAAATGGTCTTACAGCAACTTGTCCAGATGGTACACCAGGATTTTTGAGTGGAACTGAATTAACAGCAATTGATTACTTAGGAACATTTTTTGGATTGCCAAATGCAACAGCAATTTATCCAAACTTAGTAGGTTTCATAACAGATCCAGTATGTCCAACAATGGCAGATGGTAGTGATGCAGCCGCAGGATTAGTAGAAGTATTCCCTGGTCAAGATGATGGAGCAGGTGGATTAGATCCAGTACCAGGTGCAGCAGCTTGTTTAAGTATAACTGGAGCCACTCCAGCTTGTGATACAGCAGGCGGTGATGCAGCAGTACCAGTACAAGTGAATCCAACAGATGATGCATTATTAACAGCAGTACTTGGTGCTCCTGATACATATACTTGTGGAATCGATGTAGTAGCAGATTTAAGTTTTGACTGTGGTGCTTGCGCACCTTCAGTTTGTAATGGTGTTGTAGATTATCCAGATATTGAAGTTTGTAATGTTACTGGTGCTTCAACAGCAGTATTCACGCCAATTACTTGTACAGTAACTCCAGAAGTAGACAATGGAGACGGAACTTTAACTGTTATCGGATTTGATATCTATTCTCCAGATCAAGCGACTGGTGCTTATGCAGGTACATTATTTGAATCTGCTACATTTGCTTCTTCTGCATGTGATCCAATAACAATTGGTTTACCTGATAACTTGTCTTGTGATGCTGTAGTTTTCCAATTTGAAATTGTAACATCAATTAATACAATTGACCAAGTAACTGGAGATGTTCTTGCTTTTGCAGATGATGCAGAATGTGCTTCTGAGATTATGACAGTAACTCAACATCCTGTATTAACAGCCGCTTTGGTTTCTGAAGATCCAGCAAATTGTGGTACACTTACAGCAGCTTTATTTGATGAAGCTGGTACTGAGTGTGCTGGCACACAAGCAACTGCAGAATGTGCTGCAGCTGGAGATGGAGTTGCGCCAGTAGTATCTTTCCCAGCTTCTGCTGATGGATGTACTCCTGCACAAGATGTAACAGGTGCTCCGTGTATGGGTTGTGCAGTAGCTGTTTGCGACATCTCAGTTGACATAACAAACGTTGTTTGTGATCAAGGAGCAGATCCAGAAGATCCAGCAGATGATACAATAACATTTGATGTTACTGTAACTGATAATGGAGGAACAGGAACAACTTGGTCCTCAGATAACGGAGATGTAGGTGCTGCTTATGGTGTAGCTGTTCCTGTTGGTCCACTACCAGCGGATGGTTCAACTTTCACAATTATAGTAAATGATGATGCAGATATGATGTGTACAGATACAAAAGGTTTAGTATTAACAGACTGCGCAACTTCACCAACAGATATTCCAACCCTTTCAGAGTGGGGATTAATCACATTGGCATTGTTGCTAATGACATTTGGTTCAGTTAAAATGGCTGTAGGAAGCGTTGCATTGGCAAATACTTCAAGCAGAAACATTCCAGTACCAGGTGGTTCTAAATTGAACTTACCATTTGATTCAGCAATCTTCCGTAAATCATTTATGATAACAGGATTGTTAGCGTTAGTAGGCTTTGCAATTTGTTTTGCAATGTATGCAACAGTGTTTATGTCAGATATAATTGGTGTAGCAGTAGCAGGTCCAATATTTGCTTACTTAGGACACTTATTATACTTACTAGAGACTCGTAAAGAGAAATAATAATAGTTTGCAAATATTTGCAAATGAAAAATTTAAATCCCAGTCGCCTTTGGCGGCTGGGATTTTTTTGTTGTTATAATTTCAATTTCTCTGATAGTAAAAAAATTTTTAACATAATTTTAGGTAACTTTTAAGCAGTTTGTTAAATTCACTCGCAGTTTGGATTTGTTTTTGTAGGTTTATAAAGGTTAAAGATTAAAATAAGATAGATTTTTGACTTTAATAGCCTGTATAATAAGTAATTAGGTATCGAAAAATATTACAATATAATTTCACTATGCTTGGTGTCGCTATTCATAGCTTGCTCTGGCGAAATGCCAGTTAAGCACGATATTGCCATTAATGCTGATTTGCTAGACAAAAAAGAGGAAACTCAAAATCTGGACCCAACCCGACAAAAAGTAAAGGAAATTTTAGCAAACACAAAAGCAAATACAAAATACAATCCTTATAAGGAATCAAAAAGAACCAACTTTGACCCTATTTCAAAAGAAGTAGAAAAACAACTCATTCAACAAGGCGAAGAGATGTTTTCATCTGTTAAGGATTATGATTTGGAATCATTGGACTACTATGCTCCATCTCTTGAAGAAATGGAAAGATTTTATAAAGTTTTCGATCCCATAGCTTTTCAACAAAAATTTAGCTTTTTCGAGAAAAACTACAAAGAGGATGGCAATACTTTTGGTGTCAGTGGATTGAAGTTTGGAGATAATATAGAATATGATCAGGATTTGATAAGACGAATTACTGCCAGAGGTGCATTGCTTAGAGCAAAATCTTTATCTCTTACAAAAGAGCGAGTACAGATTAATGAATCTGTTGAGTTAAATAAGGTTTTTGTTAAGCCTTCGCCAATTGGAAATGACAGATACGACATACATCTTAGGTTTAAAAAAAGAGGGATAGAAGAGTATTACGAAATAGTGAACGAAGCTTGTTGGCTAACGGATAGAACTTGTATTTATACAAACTCTTGGAAGTTTTTAGGTAAATACATTCCACTAACAGGAGAATATCACGATAGCGAATACAATATTAAAGATGCTGGACCAATTGATTTTGAGGCGGCGATTCAGAAGCAGGAATTAGAGAAATATAATAAATTATATAATAAATAAAAAAAATAAACCACTATTACTTAACGAAATATTAAACAATTGTTATGAAAAAAATATTTTTATTAATGTTGCTGATTACCACTTGTTGCCTTGTTGGACAAGCTCAAACAGCAACCCCCGCTAAAAAAGCAATGAGATTGGCTCCAGGGACACCTATGGTTAATTTGCAAACAGGGCAAACTTTTAGAGTTGCTGCTCCTGCTCCTGCTGTTGATAATGTTGTTGGAAGATTATCAATTACTACAGGTGGTAAACCAGCAGGAAATTCTTCAACATCAGATAAGTCTAATTTGAAATTTTCAAATTCTATTAATGTAAAAGAAAAATCCACAGTTAAAAGTTTGAAAAAAAATTAAAATTCCCGAAACAATAATTAAGTTATGAAAAAAAATATATTATTACTTATATCTGCCCTTTTCGTTTGTTGTTTTGCTTTCGGACAGGGTACAATAGGTCAGTATCCAGGAGCTGGTGTCGGTTTTGACGCTGGTTGTGGATACCCTTCTGCAGGGAACTCCGATCCAGGTGTTTCAGAAGCTATTGCTGGTAATGCTTGTGGATCAACCTTTAATGTAACATTGGGTGCTTGGACAGAAACTGCTGCTGGTTTTGATATTACAGGCTTTGAACTAAATAACTACGATGTAGATCAAGAAGCTGCTTATGGTATTCGTTTATTTTACGGTCCACAAGACAACTGTTGTACCATTTGTTTGGATGCGATGCTAGATTTGGGTCAGGGAGCTGCATGTGGTACATTCGGTCCACAAGCTAATTTAGCTTCTTTTGGTTATCCAATTCCTGCAACATATGGAACAGACATTTTTGGAGAAGAAATAATTCCTTATGCAAATATGTGTCCTAACACAGAATATTTTGCGCAATACCAATTTATTTCTGCAACTGCAGTTGATTTGACAGATCCAGATGGCAACTTCTGTGCAATGGATGATGCTTTGATTGCCGCTTTTGGAACTCAATCTACTGTTCAAACATTGGTTGCTCCAGGTACAAGAGATCCTCTTGTTATCAATTCTGCTACTGTGGCATTGGTTGGAGCAGCAGATTGTGCTTCTAATGATGTGATGTTAGATTTTACATTGGATGTATCATCAGGTTGTACTGTTTCCTTTGGTAAATGTTCTAAAGGTTTCGAATTTGAATTTAGAGCTGAATTGACTTGCGCTGATGCTTCAGCTTTGTCTATTGGCACTGGTGATTTATTAATGGATCCAACAGGTTGTTATGTAGATGGCTTTAATTTAACAAGCCCTACTCAGATTTCATTGGGTAGTGCTGCTGATGTTTGTGCTATTTTTGCTTGCGACCCAAATGCTAGTTTGGAACTTTATGCAAAACATACTTTCTGTGAAGCAGATGACATAAATGGAGATGGTACTGGTAATGACGAAGCTGCATTCTCTATTAGCATAGCTAGTATTTTAGCTGATTTTGATGCAGCTGCTTGTTGTGCGCTTGTTTGTGATATTACTCCAGAACCAGCATCCAACATCGTTTGTGATGACGCAGACACACCATTTGATCCATCTGACGATACTTATACTTTTGATATTTTGGTAAATGGTTCCAATACAGATGGAGCTGCAACCAATACATTCAATGACGATCAAGGAAATACTGGAATTGCTTATGGCACAACTGTGTCTTATGGACCTTTCCCAATATCAGGTGGAAATATTACTGTTAATTTTACAGATGCAGATGAGTCAAGTTGTACAGGTATGATGATGGCAACTGCGCCAGCAACATGTTCACCAGCAACTTGTACCTTGACACCAGATGTGGCAACGGCTATTGTTTGTGACGATAATGACACACCAGCCGATCCATCTGATGATACCTATACTTTTGATATTTTGGTAAATGGTTCTAATACCGATGTAGGTGCAACCAATACATTCAATGATGATCAAGGAAATACAGGTATTGCTTATGGCACAACTGTTTCTTATGGACCATTCCCAATTGCTGGCGGTCCAATTACGGTAACATTTACAGATGCTGATGCACCTGCTGCAGTAGCATGTACAGGTACGATGATGGCGAATCCACCAGCGACTTGTTCAGGATCAACTTGTAGTATAGTACCAGATGCAGCATCTGCTATTTTATGCGGTGATAATGACACACCATTTGATCCATCAGATGATATATATATCTTTGATATATTGGTAAATGGCTCAAGTACTTTCCCAGGAGCAACAAACACGTTTAATGACGATCAAGGAAATGTAGGTATTGCTTATGGCACAACTGTGTCTTATGGACCTTTCCCAATATCAGGTGGAAATATTACTGTTAATTTTACAGATGCAGATGAGCCAAGTTGTACAGGTATGATGATGGCAACTGCGCCAGCAACATGTTCACCAGCAACTTGTACCTTGACACCAGATGTGGCAACGGCTATTGTTTGTGACGATAATGACACACCAGCCGATCCATCTGATGATACCTATACTTTTGATATTTTGGTAAATGGTTCTAATACCGATGTAGGTGCAACCAATACATTCAATGATGATCAAGGAAATACAGGTATTGCTTATGGCACAACTGTTTCTTATGGACCATTCCCAATTGCTGGCGGTCCAATTACGGTAACATTTACAGATGCTGATGCACCTGCTGCAGTAGCATGTACAGGTACGATGATGGCGAATCCACCAGCGACTTGTTCAGGATCAACTTGTAGTATAGTACCAGATGCAGCATCCGCTATAGTTTGTGACGATAATGACACACCATCCGATCCATCAGATGATACTTATACATTTGATATTTTAGTGAATGGTTCAAGTACATTCTCAGGAGCAACAAACACGTTTAATGACGATCAAGGAAATGTAGGTATTGCTTATGGCACAACTGTGTCTTATGGACCTTTCCCAATATCAGGTGGAAATGTTACTGTTAATTTTACAGATGCAGATGAGCCAAGTTGTACAGGTATGATGATGGCAACTGCGCCAGCACCTTGTTCTGGAGCTGTTTGTGAAATCTCAGTTGTTATCTCAAACATTGTTTGTGATTCAGGAGCAGATCTAGAAGATCCAGCAGATGATATGATAAGTTTTGATTATACAGTAACTGATATAGGGGGAACTGGAGCAACTTGGTCGTCAGATCAAGGAGATGCAGGTGTTGCTTATGGTACAACTATTCCTTTTGGTCCTGTACCAGCAGATGGAACAACTTTTACAATCACAGTAAATGATGATGCAGATGTGTTATGTACAGCTACAGATAGTCAAGTACTAGCAGCCTGTCCACCTCCATCAACAGATATTCCAACACTTTCAGAGTGGGGATTAATCACATTGGCATTGTTGTTAATGGCATTTGGTTCAGTTAAAATGGCTGTAGGAAGCGTTGCATTGGCAAATACTTCAAGCAGAAACATTCCAGTACCAGGTGGCAACAATTTTAGATTACCATTTGATTCAGCAATCTTCCGTAAATCATTTATGATAACAGGATTGTTAGCATTGGTAGGATTTGCAATTTGTTTTGCAATGTATGCGACAGTGTTTATGTCAGATATAATTGGAGTAGCGGTAACAGGTCCAATACTTGCTTATTTAGGACACTTATTATACTTACTAGAAACTCGTAAATAGAAATGAAATAAATAAGTTGAGCCAAAATTTGTTATCAAATTTTTTCGATTTACTAGGCGTTGAAAGTATGCTGGTCCGACGTTCGGTAGCCGAGCTACAGGGTACTTTTGACAACGAAGAAAATCGGAAAAGGTGATGATAAATTGGGGCTAACGGTCCGACGTCTCGGTATTAATTTCGTTTCACAAAGAGAAGTAGATTATATTTCTTGAATAAATTAAACTTTAAGAGGCTGTCCAAAACTGGGCAGTCTCTTTTTTTATATTTACTTAGGAGCTTATTAACCAATACTTCAGCTTTTTTCTATAGTTTTGTAAAATAGAATCAACAAATTTATCCTCCAAAGGAATTATAATGAAAGAAAATAATCAAAACAAAATGCCCAATGTGCCAATTACAAAGGAATACAAAGAGGGTGATTTATACGATGTTCCTTATGAAGGATCATTGGGTTTGCTTGCTTTAGGGCATGTTGGTCTGAGGCTTTGGCGTGAAAAAAGAAGGAAGATAGACGACAATAAAAAATTTAACCCAAAGAAACGAAAAGCGCAAAAGAAAGGTTAATATTTGCGATTTATATAGGAATTGGATCATTATAAATGATGCCTGCTTGCAAAAGGTAGTTGCTTACTTAAAGCTTTAATTGCTTGAACTAAACTACCCATTCAAAACAAAACTGAAAAATATTATGACTGAGAAAAAAAAACCTGAAATTAGACTTGCTAAAAAGGTTTTATTAATTGGTTGGGGATCTGCGGACTGGAAAGTTATCAATCCTCTTATAGAACAGGGAAAATTACCCAATTTAAAAGCATTGGTTGAGGTAGGGGCAAAGTCCACTATTTCAAACATTGATCCCTCTACTCCTTCTTGTAGTTGGGCTTCAGTAATGACAGGCAAAGGACCAGCTAAACATAATGTTGCGACTTTTACTGATCTGAGCTTGGGTAAAATAAATCCAATCTCAGTCAATTCCAGAGAGGTGAAAGCCATTTGGAATATTTTAACGGATTACAACTTGAAAGCGCATCAAGTTGGTTGTTGGACTTCACACCCTGCCGAATCTATCAATGGTATATCTATTTCTGATTTATATCCTTATTTTGCAGCTGAAGATTTGCCAATAGAGGCAGTTTACCCAAAAGATAAAAAAGATTTTTTTGCTGGATTGTTAGTGGCTGAAGATGAAGTAGCAAAGGAGCAGTTGGCGAAATTTATTCCTGAAAAATATTGGAAAGATTTTGGCTCTGATTTAGCTTATGTAAAAAGTTTTGTCGCACAAATATCTTCATTGCAAAATGCTGCCAAAAATATTATTGAGAAGGAAGAATGGGATTTTGTAAGCTTGGTTTTTAGTCAACTTACAAATTTTAAAACACAATATTTAACGTACCAATTAGAAGGAAGTTTTGCAATCCCTCAGGATGCAAAAACAGCTCTGGAAAATATGGTCACGGCTGCCTATGAAATGTTGGATGCTTTTCTTGGAGAATTGATGGGAATGGTAGAAGAAGGCATTACTATTTTTCTTGTTTCACAGGCTGGTTTTTTGCCTGACCCTCTTTATATTGAAAAACTGAGAAAGCCAAATTCTAGTTGGGAGTATAATATTCCAGGTGTTTTTGTATTTAAAGGAAAACAAGCTAAAAGCAATGAAGAAATCTATGGAGTAAGTTCTCTTGATATTACACCAACAATTTTATTATTGTTAGGATTGCCTTTTGCAAAAGATTTTGATGGAAAAGGAGTAATAGCACAAAGGTATTTCAATAAAAAAATGAAATACGTTGATACCTTTGAAGATAAAGATGCAGCTAAAGAAACAATAGATTTTACAGTTCCAAATACTTTATTGGAAAAACAGTTTGTCAATCTAACCGTTGAAACATCCAATATTGAAAGAATAGAGGAGTACAATACTTATTTAAAGGCGAGAAAATTAATTACTGTTAATAACCATACAGAGGCAACACCAATATTAGAAGGGCTTTGGGAAAAATATCCTAAAAACTGTTGGTATGGTGGACGATTAGTTGGTTGTTATATGGCTTTGAATAAACATGTTGAAGCCAAAGAGTTATTAGATAAAGTATTAGAATTAGAAGCAATAGTACCTGAGCTTTATTTTGTTAAAGGTCAAATGTTGATGGCTGAAATGAAATTTAGAACAGCTTCCAAGCAATTTGAAATTGCAGAGTCAGAATTGGGAATGATAAGTGGATTGCACGGAAGTATTGCAGAGGCTTACGCTTCTATGGGACAATGGCAGGTTGCAGCCAAAAAATTCAAAAAAGAAATTGAAGTCAATCCACACCCTGCTGTTTATATGGGATTGGCAATGCTCTATGTTCAGAATAAAAAATATGAATTGTCAATTGAACCATTGGAAAAATCCATTGAATTGGCACCAGGACATCCAGTTGCCTTATTTCATTTAGGTAATGCTTACTTACAAGCCAAGAGGTACCCAGAATGTGAAGAGGCTATGTTCAAAGCTCAAGCTACTACTAAAGATGTTGGGTTGAAAAAAGAAATTGCTAAAACGCTTATGCAACTTTATCAATTCCATTGGAAACAACCTGAGAAAATCAAAGCTATGAAGGAGGCAGCAGAGCGTTTTATTGGATCTTTGGGAACAATTACTATTGTCTCGGGGCTGCCTAGGTCTGGTACTTCCATGATGATGCAAATGTTAGACCGTGGAGGAATGGAAATGTTTACTGACGGATTGCGTGTTGCAGATGACAATAATCAAAAAGGTTATTACGAGCATGAAGCTGTAAAAAGTCTAGCGAGTAACAAACAGTTTTTATCACAGGTAGGAGATAAAGCAGTTAAGATTATTTCTCATCTTTTGACTCATCTTCCAAATGGTTATAAATACAAGATTGTATTTATGGACCGTGATATAAATGAAGTGATGACTTCACAACATAAAATGTTGGGACGACTAAACAAAGATAGAGGAAACAATATCGAAAATTCAATGGCATTATTAAAAACTTTTGAGGAAGGTCGAAAGAAAGCAATAGGATGGGCGAGGAAGAATAAAAAGAATGTAGAGATATTGGTTGTCTCTTATGCCGATATAATCCAGAAACCGCAAAAACAGGCAAAATCTGTCAATAAGTTTTTAGGTGGTCATTTAGATGTAAAGGCAATGGCATCTGTGGCAGACAAATCTTTGTATAGAGAGAAGGCGGAAAAAATAAAAGTATAATTGGTTTAATGAAATAAATTGGGCTAGTATTTAATTTAATTTCACTTAGAACACGTTGGCATAAAGTTTAGATAAAAAAAGAAAGAAAATAAAAGATGGCTAAAAGAATTGCAAAGAAAGTAGTTTGGATAGGTTGGGATGCAGCTGATTGGAAAATGATTAATCCACTGATGGATCAGGGCTTAATGCCAAATTTGGAAAAAATGGTCAATGAAGGCGTTATGGGAAACTTAGCCACATTAGACCCTCCAATGTCTCCTACGCTTTGGACTGCTATGGCTACAGGTAAACGACCTTATAAGCATGGCATACATGGTTTTACAGAAGTGGACCCTTCTGGTGAAGCGGTAAGACCCTCTTACATTACTTCAAGAAAAGTAAAGGCAATTTGGAACATGATGCAGCATCATGGTATGAAAGCACATCAGGTTGGCTGGTGGCCTAGTCATCCTGCTGAACCAACAGATGGAGTTTATATTTCTAATTTTTGGCACAAAGCAGGAAAGGATCCTAATAATTGGCCAATGGCTCCAGGCTGTGTAAATCCTGTTGAGGTAGAAGGGATTTTTTCAAAATTGAGAGTACACCCTGCTGAGTTGACTGCGGCGCATCTACATCCTTTTGTACCATTGGCACACGAAATGGATTTTGAGAACAATCCGCGTTACAATAAAATGATTAATTCTATCCGAAAAATTACAGCAGATGCAGCAAGTATACAAGCGGCAGCAACCTACGTTTTGGATAATTATGATTATGATCTTTTTTGTGTTTATTTTGATGCCATTGATCACTATGGACACGGTTTTATGAAATACAATCCGCCACGTCGTCCACACATTCCAGAGGATTTATACAAGTATTTTAAAGATGTAAATATTAGTGGATACCGTTATCATGATATGATTCTTGGCAGATTATTAGAACTAGCAGGAGACGATGCAACAGTGGTTTTGGTTTCAGATCATGGTTTTCATCCCGATCATTTACGTCCTAAATCATTACCTATTAAGGAGGAGCCAGCGGCGCCAGCCCTCGAACACAGTCAATACGGAATCATTGTAGCAAAAGGACCAGGAATTAAAAAAGATGAAAGAATTTATGGTGCAAGTTTAATTGATATGTGTCCAACTATTTTAGCAATGTTGGGCTTACCTGTCGGAAAAGATTTTGATGGAAAGGTACTTGTTAGTATGTTCGATGAGCCTATTGAAATTGATGTAATTGATTCTTGGGAAGATATAGAAGGACCATGCGGACAGCATGACAAAGAGGTGGCAATGGATGCTGAAGCTGCAAAAGCTGAAATGCAACAATTGATTGATTTGGGATATATAGAAGATCCTGGACCGAACAAGGAAAAAGCAGTTGAACAAACCAAAAAATACAATAAATACTTTTTGGCACGTTCATTTGTCAATGGTGGAAAGGTGGAAGATGCTGTTCCATTGTATGAAGAACTATGGGAAGAAAATAGAGACAATCAACGTTTTGGAATACGGTTGGTCAACTGTTATATGTCTGTTGGTAGAATAGAAGAAGCGAGAGAAGTAGCAGATGATGTGTTTGAGCTAAAATTGAGTGATTCCCCTAATTTCCATGTTTTAAACGGAACCTTGCTTATGAAAGAAGGAAAGTTTAAAGAGGCATTAGAAGAATTTAACAGTGTATTAGAGAAAGCACCAAAGTCTCCTGGGATAAACATACAAGCTGCGCAGGGATACATGAAGTTAAAGCAATTTGGAAAGGCGCAAGAGGCGATAAATAGAGAGTTGGAAGTCAATTATGAAAACCCTGAAGCGCATAGATTATTGGGTGAGGTATTTATGAAAACCCGCCAACCAGAAAAAGCAGCAGAGTCTTTTTTAAATGCAATAGGATTAAAATACCATTTCCCAATGGCACATTACGATTTGGGTCGTGTACTTATTCGTTTGGGACATTTTGAACCTGCGGCACAAGCTTTGGAAGTGGCAATTGCCATGTTTCCAAGATTTAAAGCAGCTCGTAAGCAATTGATAAAACTTTATGAAAATAAACTGAATGATCCGAAAAAAGCAGCCTTAGCCAAAGAAGAATTAGAAATCGTTATGAACGACGAAGGCAGTCGCATAGTCGTTTCAGGTTTCCAAAGATCAGGCACTTCTTTAATGATGCAAATGCTTCAAAAAGGTGGGCTAGATTTGTATTCGGACGATTCACGGGCTGCGAATGAATTTAATCCACATGGTTATTTTGAGCATTCAGCAGTAAAAGATATTTATCACAGTAAAGATTTTTTCAAATCAATAGGGGAAGGTCAACCAGTGAAAATATTAGCTGGAAAGTTGCCTTTTGTTCCTCCTAGATTTGATTATAAGGTGATTTTTATGGACAGATCTATTACTGATAGATTACTATCTCTTAAAAAAACAAAGGCTGGAACAAATAAAAAAGCGGCAGTAAGCGATACGATTTCATTGACGGCATATGCAAAAAATGATATTCAAGCCAAACGTATTGAAAAATGGTTGGATAGGCAACAAAAAGCAAAGAATGTTGAGTTGTGCAGAGTAGATTATAATACATTGCTAGAGAACCCAGTCAAATGTGTAAAGGAAGTCAATCAGTTTTTAGGTGGTCATTTGAATGAAGAGGCAATGCTTACCGCATTAGATTCAGCTTTGATAGAAAGCAAAGAAACTGCATCGACAGAATGATTTTTTAGTTGAATATAAAATTATAAAAAGCCCTATTGTTTTACGATAAAATAAGGAATGGTTAAAGAATAAATTCCTGATTTTAACAATGAGATTTTTTGACCCCCTGCATCAAAAAGGTGAATACATAGCAGGGCTACGGAAAGACTTTTTGATGCAGGGAATCGAAAAATATCGCAGTTTTAATCTTGAAGTTATTCTTTGACCATTACTAAGGGGCTTTTTTTGTAGCAATAGCACCTCTGCAAAATTCTCGCATTCAGGCATTTTTGCGAGTACAATATCGTTTTGACCATTTTCGCCAAAATCATTGTAATAAATCTCGAAAAGCTTCTCACACTTTTCTGTTTTTTTTAGTAATAAATTAGTTAGTAATCAAAAAACGCTCAAGTTTAACTTGAGCAGTAGAGTTTTCAAGAAAACAGAAATATAGACCTTCTTTTAAAAAACTCAAATCCACTTTAGCATTGTCAGTAATAAGAATTGATTCGTTTTTAACCAATTCACCATCTGTATTATATATTTTCAAGGTGAAACCATCGGTAGAATCGGTATCTTTTTCCAAATATATACATTTGTTCTTTGGATTATAATAAATTGTTGCAAGTTTTTGATTAATAGATAAATCATTAATCGTATTCAAAAAATTATCTATATTATCGGGGTTGACAATCAGAAATTGATTTTTATTAATGATTTTTAAAAAATGACCCGCTTTAGGTTTGTATCCTAGTGTATCATCTGCTGTGGTATTAAAATAAGAAGCAATGATGGTGTTTATATCACTTTTCCAATTTGGGAGCAACTCATAAACAGCTTCCATACTAGAAGTAATCAAAGCATCATGTTTATTTACCAACTCAGTAACTTCTTTAACATAACTGGCTTTTTGTTCTGATAATTGTTTTAAGCTTTTTTTGCAGAATATTTTATCTTTTGATTTAGGCTTAATTTTAGAGCATTCAATTTTTTTCAATCTCAAATCCCTAGAAGAAGATACAACTTTGTCTCTCAGATTCATAATAACTAGCTTGTCATCTTCTTGTAGTTTAAGATCAAGGTTTTTTCTTGCATCCCTAATATTATGAATTATGTTTGTGTTAAGGTATTTATTTATTTCATTCGACAGCAACTTTTTATCTTTTGAGTCCAAGTCTTGTAACTTATTCTCATCAACTAACTGTTTCATTAAAACTAAAAAACGATCAATTTTTTTTCTTCCAATAACATCAGTTATTTCTATCTTGCGAGCTGAAGTCATTGCATTAATAGTCTGCTTTCTGTTGCTGGAATGTTTAAAGTCTTTAGCAATCAATGCTTGAAGCTTTTCACCATAGTCTTTATAGATATCCTCTATTTTAACGATCATTTGATCGTCCAAATCTAAAGAATCTTGAATAATAAGCAATTTATCTTTTATCTCACCAAACTTTGATTGAGCATTAAGTGTATACGGAAAAATTGCAAAGTATAGAATGATGGTCAAACAAGAAAAAGCACTTTTCATAGGTAGTCAAAATAATTTGGTCAAAAATAAGTACTTTGATGTAGTGTAGTGTTAAAGTAAAGATCTTTTATAAAAAAATCTATTTTAAGCTTAGTTTGACTAATCTGATATTTAGAAGTTGTTTAAAATTAATAAATTAAAATATATGAGCGTCTTTTCAGCCGAAATGTCGGACCACCATATTTCAGCTATTTTTTGATCGGACTGGCGTACCAGCAATAGCTAAGGCAATTCCCTGAAACGCCAGTCCGATCAAAATGAGCTTTATCTGGACTAAAAATACATCTCATATATAAATATTTTTTCAATTTTAAACAACTTCATAAACAATTGCTCAATTCTAAACAATATCTTATACAAATTAATATTTTAAATAATTTTATTATAGCATTGTAAATGTATAATTATTTGAAAATAAAATAAAAATAGCGTGTATGCGTAATTTTTAATGTTGACCATTTTTAAAATTTAATATATAGATTATATTATTGTGTGTTTAAGGTGAAAAAATTTTGATATTGATAAGTTAAACAAAATTAAAACACTAATTTTATGACATCTATTAGATGTGCAAGTAAAAGCATATAACTATCAGTTGTAAGGCAAAAGACATATAGGTAAATATATATATAGTAAATTTTTAATCACTTATGAATTTAATTATTATGAGAAAAATAAAATTTTTAACAGTTATTGGTGTGCTTCTGTGCTCAGTAACACTGGTCTCTTACGGTCAACAAAATGGGCAGTATACGACTCAGAAGATGGATGCAAAGGTTGCTACTATGAATCAGATCAACGGTTCTTTAATCACTGGAGTTAATTCAACCACTCCAGCTACAACAACAACTACTGCTATTCAAGGAACATCAGCTACGCATCCTAATGCAAATGGTACTTTTCAGACAAGAGAGGGAGCAACACTTAATCCTACTCCGCTTACAGTACAAAAAAATGTATCAAAAAGCGTGACAGCAGTTCCTAATACTGTTTCGACTGCTGCTCAAAACAGAACTCAAGTTACAAAAGACCAAAGAAAAGCGAAAAGAATTCAGGCACTTAACAACAACATCAATGTTGGTGACATTAAAGCCAAAATCAACAAGTTAAACTAGTCTTAATTTAGCCTTTCAAATTTATTAAAATCAAAAAAATGAAAATAAACAAATACTTAACCGATAAAAAGGCTGATGGCTTATCTTCTAAGTTGTTATCCTATTCTGCTATAGCAGCAGCTTTTGTGGCGACAAGCCCAGATGTAAATAGTCAATGTGCAGGTGAAAGCGTTGCACCAGCACCTGGTGGAGCAACTATTGGAGTAGATATTGACGGAGATGGAACAGACGATGTTATCTTATTTGCTGGTTCAACTTCTTACTTAGCCAATTATGGTACTACAAGTACAGGTGTTGGATCTATTCCTGCTGGTACAGTTCCTTTTGCAACAGCTATGGCAACAGCTACTTTCCCAGGAACTGCAATCCCTGGTTATCCGTTCTATGGGTGTAACTTATTTAGTGGTACTGCAGGCCCTGCCGCTGGTCCAGCTACTATTAATATACCAGCTCTAGCTGCTACAGCTACAGCTACAGTTAGTGCTGCTGTAACCTTTACCAATGCATTTTATATAACCTACTATGCAACGTATGTAAACATAAATTATGCTTTTGTAACTGCTGCTGGTGCAAACCAAATAGTAGGTCTTCCAGGTACTGGTTCAGGCGTTTGTTCTTTAATAGATTCTACAGCAGGTGTTTCTGGAGTAGGAACTTCTAGCTTTGTTGGTTATAATGCAGATGTTCTTCAAATTTATACTTCTATATTAGTTGGTGGGATAAATTATGATCTTCCATCTAGTACCGTTACAGCAATGGCGACAGATACTTTCGCCTATGGTCCTGCACCTTCTTGTACAACTGCTACGGCATCTATTTATGGTGGCTATTTTGCAGGTATTCAATTTACGGCTTCCACTGTTGCTACGGCGTCAGTACTACCAATAGCAGATGCAAACTACCCTGGTCCATACTTACTAAGTGGTCCAAGTTATGGTCAATATGCTTTTCCTACTGCAACAGCAAATCCAATTACACATGTAGCTGTACAGTTTGATGTTGCTGGTGAAACTCACAACGGTTGGGTCGCTTTGACATTCGGTGCAGACGGATCACTTACTTGTGCAGGTTCTGGCTATCAACAATGTTCTATTGAAACAGCAGTAGAGAATGCAACGGCTTCTGATGCTTGTATAGCAGTTGGTGATGCTACCAATGAATCTGCAGCTTGCGCACCTTCAACAGACATTCCAACATTATCAGAGTGGGGATTAATCACACTTGCATTATTGCTGATGTCTTACGGTTCTATTGCAATGACTGCAACAGGTGCTGGAATGGCTGGTTCTAATCAAACATTCAACTTTGGAAGCAAAATATTCAGTCTTCCATTTGATAACAAAGTATACAGAAAAGCTTTGATGTTGACAGGATTATTAGCAATTGCTGGTTTCACTGGTTGTTTCGCATTATACGGTGCAATCTTTATGACTGATATCATTGGTGTTGCAATAGCAGGTCCTATATTTGCTTACTTGTCACACTTATTATACTTATTAGAGGCTCGTAAAGAGAAGTAGTTTAAAACTATATAATCTAAATATTAAATCCCCATTTCGTGTAACGAATTGGGGATTTTTAATGTGGTTATCGGGCGTACTTGGCTAATCTTACTGCTCCGTCTTTAAGTTTGGTCTCCTTTACTGATTACCCAAAATTTCTTAATTTTGAGGGAAACTATTCATTTTCACTACTTAAATTTTAATGGAAATAAAAATAATAACAGTGGTATCTGGTTTGCAAAGAAGTGGAACTTCAATGCTTATGCAAATGCTTGAAAAGGGTGGACTGAGCATATTAACGGATAACAAGCGCAAAGCCGATACTAATAATCCAAATGGTTACTATAATCATTCAGTAGCTAGAAACTTACCCCAAAATAAGATGTTTCTAAATGAAGCAATTGACAAAGCTGTGAAGATTTTTGCTGCTTTTTTACCAAATTTGCCTTCAAATTATCAATACAAAGTGATTTTTATAGAACGTAATCTGAATGAAGTATGGGCTTCTTTCCAAAAAGTTTCTGAGTCATTAGGGAGTGCTAGGATGAAGAAAGATTTTTTTACGATTCGTCGTCGAGAAAAATTTAAAAAAATCATAGAAAACGCAAAAGAATGGGCAGCAAATCAAGCCAATGTGGAAATACTTAGCCTAAACTATCAAGCAATCATAGAGAACCCCTTAAAACAAGCTGAAACCATTAACTTCTTTTTAGGAGGTAAGTTGGAGGAGCAACAAATGGCAAAAGCCGTAGCACCAGAATTACACATCGAAAGAGGAAAAAGAAAGTTTTTAATATCAGACAGAGCACCTACCAATATTGCCCCTTTTATTGAAAAATATACTGAAGGAAAAGTATATTGTGAAATTGGAATAGGAGAGGGGCATATTTTAAATTTAGTAAAAAATACAAAAAGGCTATTTGGGATAGAGCAAACCTCCTACGGTGTTAATAGATGTAAAGAGCTATACCCATCATTGGAAATTATTGAAGGCGATGCATTAGATGTATTACCAGAAGTTAACTTTGAAGTATGTTATTTGTGGTTGACTTATCCAATCAACAAAACAATTGTAAATGCAATTTTGGAAAAAAGTGGCAAGACTATTGTAATTATGGGGTTGAATTATTTTTATCATCTTAAAAAAGGGGATACTAAGCGCACAAAATATGAAGAAGTATATGCTTTAGGCTCAAATTCAGTTGATTGGAATGAAGAAATACAGCTTCATTTAAAAGAACTTAAGTTAAAGTATTATAAAACAACAGTTTATGAAATAGTAAATGAAGAGAACGAAGAAGTATTTAGCGTTGCAGTAATACAAAGTAATAGCTGATTAGGTTAAGATACAAAGGTTTTAAAAATTTTTTTAACTTGGTTTTGGGATTTTAAGCATTTTATGCGCTTTTTTTCCGAAATTAGTGTCACCAATTTTACTTACGCCATCAACCAAAATAGACCATGTCTAAAAAGAAGAACAAGAATAATAAAAAGAATAATAAAAAGAAAGTCGAAGATCAAAAGGAAGAGTTAAAAGAAATAACCTCCAATGATCTGGATAAAGATGCTGTAAATGAGTCTGTTGACGATCCAGAACCACAGAATTCAAACGAAATAGAAGGCAATATCAATGATAAATCTTTAGAGGAGGAAGATTTTGAAGAAGAAGAAGAAGATGGAGATGCTGCGGGAGCTGGTGCAATTCCACCAACAATTCCACCAGCTAAAGGCAAAGGCGGTATAGCTGGTTTTTGGGAAGACCGTTCTCCCGTATTGCGGTTTGTGATACTTTTTGCACTATTTATGGGTATTTTTTACTCAATTTGGGCTACTCAGTGGTTTCATGATGTCATTGTAAAAAATGTAACCACCTTTGATTCCAAAATTGCCAGCATGTTTTTAAATATTTTTGGATATGAGACTACCGCAGTAGGCACAAGTGTTGTTTCTGAACGCATTACCGTGAATGTAAAAACAGGTTGTGATGGAATAGAAGCGATGGCATTATTTGTATCGGGTGTTACAGCATATACAGCTCCTAAGGGATATAAGATTAAGGGGATAATAGCAGGTGTTTCCTTTTTGTTTTTTATGAATCTAGTAAGAATTGTACATTTATGGTTATGTGGGTTTTATTTACCCGAATATTTTGAGTTTTTTCATCAAAATTTTTGGCAAATCGTTTTCATCCTTATATCCATTATAACTTGGGCACTCTGGATTAACAGAATCAATAAAAATAAAAAAGCAAAAAAGGTCGCCAATGATTAATATTAAAAAATTGATAACCTTTATAGTAGGTTTTTTCGTTATTTATGTTTTACTAAATATCGCTGTTCCTTTAACAGGTTTGGATAAAACTTACAATACAGCGTTTAAATCTATAGGAACTGTTTTGTATAAAAATTATGGAGTAAGGGGAAAGACAGAGTTTGTCAAAGCTCCCAAAACAGGTCCTGCCATCTTCAAGCATCCATTTAAATCATACGATGACAATTTGATGGTGAAGATACTCAACAAAGATCAAGTAGAAGCGGCAATGGAACTTGGTCGGAAAACAGGAGCCGCATCTGTTGACGTAAATCATGCTGAGTTTTATATCAATACTTGGCGTTTTGGCATGATTCCATTAATTTTAATAGCTTCCTTAATTTTAGCTACTCCAATTCCCTTAGTTAGAAGGTTAATTGCCTTATTAATGGGACTTTCGGCTATTAGTTTGTTTACAGCCTTTCGGTTTTGGATTAGATATGTAACAGAAGTCAATCGTCATTTGTGGTTGGAAGTTGGAAACCTCGGTCCCAATTCCAAATGGTTTGTAACGCATATCAACACCATACTATATAATTTTGGCATCAGTTTGATTGTTGCAGTTTTGATTTGGGTAGTGATTACCTTTAGAAAATCTGACATAGGTATATTTCTCACAAAAGAGGCGGAAGAGGAACCCGAACTAGCAACTGCCGCTGCCCCAAAGCTGTCAAAAAAGGCACAAAAAAAATTAGATCGTAAGAAGAAATCATAGTCTGTTGCAAAGTTCCTCCTCCACGCTTCCCTTGCTGCATAGTTTTATTTTTTCTAATTATTTAGAAATGCGAAACTTGTATTTACTCATAGAGTGAAAAATGATGGTTTTCTGGTACTATACGATAGTAAAAATTAGCTTAGTAATGATGAAATAATAAGTTCATTATTTAGACCGAATGTCGGACCAGAGTTATTTTATTCATATTTTTATTTAAAAAATAATTGCATAGCAGAGCTACGAAAGTATTTTTTAAAAATAAATAAGGATAAAAGAAGCCTTCCAAATGAGGAAGTTATTGTTTTTTCGATACTTAATCATCTGTTTTTTAGATGGTTAAGCTTTTGTGGTTTTTTTTGGATGCGTACAATTATTCATTTTTGTATTAAAATATTTCAATTTCAATTCTTAATTTTGCCAGTTAAAGGTGTGAAATAGATGACTGCAAATGGCAGACCGTTCAAGTTTTGCATGTTCGAATTAATTACTTGGAAATAAGTGAGTTGGGAAGTGCGGAGGATGAATATGGCGACGAAGCAGCTAAATGTGCGAAAATACGCCCGATGCGAGTGAAAATGTATGGAATGAATTGGAACAGATGATTGGGGAAAAATTCACAACAAAGCAATCCAGTAGAGACGCGATTCATCGCGTCTCCACAGCGGGCTGAAACCCGTTCCAATTCATTCCATACATTGCAGCGGGCAGCGGGGAGACAACTCACTCGAAGATGATCCTCGCCGTCCCAAATATTAATTTCAACATCTTTATGTTCGAGAACTGAACTGAAATTTTTAATAAATCAAAAATAATGATGAAAACATCTCTAAAACTTGCTGTCTTTCTGTACAGCATTCTCTATTGTTTTATTTTGTCAGCTCAAGCACCAGATTGTTCAAATTATGGTGGAGTTACCGCAACAATATTGGAACAAGAAATTTGTTCAAACTTTGATGTAAACTTTGAATTTGAGTTTACCCCCCAAGATCCAGATGGGGCATTTTATTTCTTTGAAATTTATGGTTCAGATGGCTCAATTGGATTTGGCGATGGCGATGGATTTTTTGGATTTGGATTTGCAACTCCAGAACTAATAGATCAATGTGATCCAGTATCCATAGATTACTTTGCTGATGTTTTTTGTGAAGTGACAGGCGAAGTTATTGAAGCAGGTATTTCTTTGGGAACCGTTCTAGTATATCCAAACTTCACCGTTGAAGTTGAACTGCCTGGCTGTGATGATGAAAGTGCAACTGGATCAGCAACATTGGTAACTGAATTTGGAACCGTTTGTGATGGTCCTATTTTAGGAGTATCAGGTGTTTCAGGAGATTGTGAAACACAAGTACCAGCAACTTTAGATTATGTATTTGATCCCTTCCCTGGTACTTTATGTGAAATAACTTACGAAGACAATATAAGCATTCCTTGTTCAACCGAATCATTGGGTTGTACAGATGATACAGCTTGTAATTTTGATCCAGAAGCAACATGTGATGATGGATCTTGTGATTTCACTGAGCCATGTTGTCCAACTCCTATCTTTGATGAAATTGTTCCATCTATTTGTGCCTCTGAGGGTACGGACGAGCCTATTCTATGCGTATCATTTGATGGTGATGTAGCAGGAATTGTTGAAGAGTCTGCATTTATAGATAATACAAATGGTGATTTTGGGTTTGAAATATTTTCTGACCCTATTTCAAATCAAGTTTGTTTTGAGTTTTCTACTATTAATGAAGAGTGTGAGCCAATAGATACTGAATTTTTTATTTCTTATGAATGCACCAACGGAAATTTTTTTAATACCAGTTTAGGTATTATTTCAATTTATCCAAACCTTACATTATTCGAACCTTTTATTGAACCATCAGGTGAATGTGGAGGTGCTCCACTTATTTTTCCAAACATATGTGGTGATGTATTATTGGGAGAAGAAACTCCACCAAACAATGAATGTGATATACTAACAGCAGGATCAATAGAATGGACGATTGACCCATTATTTGACATTACTGATGCACCAGCTTGTTTTGTATTGCCTACAGGACCAACTCCTATCGTTCCTTGTGGAGAAGACTGTCCTTGTGACGGAACTTTTTGTGGTGCGACTTGCTTTGATCTTACAGTTGAAGTAGGGAGTGTTCCACCGTCAGCATGTTCATTTGAGGAAGCAATAATTGGAATTACGGTAACTGGTAACGGAGCTGATCTTGGGAGTTACGATGTAATCGTTTTAGCTGGAAATATATTTGTAGGATCTATTTTCCACACCCCAGGTGATCCAACTGATTTTGAAATTTCGGGATTTCTTGATAATTTTACTTGCATTCCAATTGATTATAATTTGACTTATACTATAATTTGCGGTGAAGATGGTTCAGATTTAAGTACTGGGACCATTGGAACTGTAACAGTTTATCCAGATATATTTCTGTTTTTTCCAGAGGAAGGACTTGCAGAACCTTGTACAGCCCCACAATTTCTTCCAGCTCCTTGTGGAACAGTTATAACAGATCCAGACCCAATTCCAAATCCAGAATGTGGATCAGATGGCGAAGATCAGTTTATTCCGTGGACGGTAGATGTTGGATTTGATATAACAGATGCACCACCATGTTTTGATGTAAATATTTTACAAGGAGAGTTATTTATACCAGCTTGTCCTTTAGATGAAGGAGAACCTTGTGAGGTTGCTTGTTTAGGAGAAGGAGTGATTGAAAATTGTTTATGTGTGGTTGCTGATGCACCAACATTGGAGTTAGTAGGAGATTTGCCAGCAGGGTTTTGCGAAGGCGAACCTATTAGCTTAAATGTAAATGTACTGGGAACATTGTCTACAGATCCGATAGAAGTAATCATTCGCGACCTTAATTTTAACATAAATACTTCGGTATTTGTAGATGAAAACACACCACTTCCTGTAACCTTAGATATTTTTCCATTTTCAAATGATGCTTGTAATTCTTCTACTTATGAATTGGTTTTAGAAGCAAGATGTAGCTTTGATTTTTCATTGATTTATGGTCCAGAACCTTTAGGTACAATTACTGTTTATCCAAGCCCATCTAATTTTGCCCCAATAGAAATACCAGGGCAAGCTTGTGGCGAATTACCAGTAGTAACACCAAACGATTTCTGTGGAGGTGACATAACAACCGAGGTTGTATTGCCAGTTGATGATTGCGAGGCACCAGTAGCAGGGTCATTGGATTGGGTTTTAGTACCACCATTTGACATAACAGATGCACCAGCATGTTTTACAGACGAATTATCAGGATCAATAGGAATCGCTCCTTGTTTGGTAGACTGTCCTTGTGACGGTGTTCAGTGTGGAGGATCTTGTTTGGAATTAACGGTAGCAGTAGATGGGCTACCAGCCGAAGTTTGTCCAGATCAACCAGTCTCATTGACCGTTGATATTTCAGGTTTAGGAGCCGACTTTGGAGAATATTTTATATCAATAGAAAGCAATGGATTTAATATTGGATTTATCAATCATTTTGCTGGTGATCCAACAAGCTATATTGTAGATGTATTTCCATTTAACAACTCTTGTGAAGTAGAAACACAAGAGGTTACTTATTCTTTGACATGTTCTGATGGCGCAGTAATAGGAACTGGAATAGTAGGAAGCATCACTGTCTATCCAAGTTTATTTAATTTCTTCCCTCAAATTACTCCAAGTATTGCCTGTGTTCAAGAGTTAGAAATTATTGAACCATTATGTGGAACTTTGATATTAGATCCAATAACTATTCCACAGCTAGGATGTGGAGGAGAAGACGAAGTGGTTAATTGGTCAATAGATTTTGGTTTTGATTATCCTGCTGATTGTAATATAGAACCAATTTCAGGTGTAGAAACAGTATTTGCTTGTGTTGGAGAAGAAGGTGATCCTTGTGATGACAACAATCCTTGTACTGCAAATGATGTACTAGATGCCGATTGCAATTGTGCAGGAGAAGGACCAACTGTTGCTACAACCGATGTTTTGCCTGCTTTTACATGTACAAATGAGCAATTTTCTATCACAGCAACAATAACAGGAGATATTCCAGACGGATTATTTGTTGTAATAGATGACCAATTCGGAAACTTCCCTGCTTTTGGCTTTTTAAATCCAGGAGATGGAAATACCATTCAATTAGATATTATCTTTTTTACACAACTTGCTTGTGAAATTACTACGTATGATTTTACATTAGAATTATTATGTCCAGAAACTTTCACAACCATTGGAGCACCTGTTTCATTAGGTTCAACGACTGTATATCCATCTGCGGATCAATTCCTTCCAACAATTGAACCTGCTATTTTATGCGGTGAAGAACCAACTATTACAGCTGGTTTCTGTGGTGATCTTATATTAGATGTCACTCCTGCGGATGCAGCTGCTTGTCCTGCTGGTAATGATGGATTTGTAGATTGGACAGTTGATACAGGATTAGACTTGGCAAATGCACCAGCTTGTTTTGATGCAACATTGCTTACTGGTCAAGAACAAATTATTGCGTGTAGCAATTGTTGTCCAGCTTTGGTTCAAGCAGTTGTTTCAGAGCCAGGCATTTACTGCTCTGGAGATGTGACATTGTTTTGCGCTGACTTTGCAGACCCTTTTACTAGTGATGGAGAAGTTATAATAAATGGAGTAGATGCCATTGCAGGAGAAACTCAAATATGTTTTGATCTTAGTTTGATAAACAATACTTGTTCTTTTACAGATATTGCCGTGCCATTTGAAGTGCTTTGTACAACAGATGGTTCTGTTTCTACAGCATTTACAGATCCAATTACAATTGCCCCTGATCCAAGTAATTGGGAATTTGAAGTGGTTTCAGGAGGTTGTGGTTTTGCACCATTTGTAAGATCAACAGATGGTAATTGCTTTGTGAGTAGCGGTCAAGTAACGATTACTGTTCCGCCAATAGATGGTTGTCCACCACAAGATGGCGAGGTAGAGTTAACACTTGATTATTTTGACGATGATTTTAATATAATAGATATAAGTCAAATTCCTTGTCCTGGTTTTACGACGACAATAACTGCTCCACAACCTGGATGCTCTGACTGTCCTTGTCCTGCTGAACCTATTATCACTTCAGTTGATACAGATGTTTGTGAAGGAAATGTAGTACAGGTTTGCTTGACTTTTGCTCCTGGCGATGAAGCCAATTCAGTAGGAACACTAGTACAAGTTTCAGGAAACTTAGGTTCCTTCTATTCAGTAAATTTAGTTGGTGATGGTACAGCTTTGGATTATTGCATTGAATTTACTCCAAACTTTTTCACACCAGTAGAATGTGATCCTGTAACAGAAGAATATTTAATAGATGTTTTTTGCAGTAATCTTGACCCAATTGTATCTGGATCAGGTCCGTTTCCAACAACGATCTATCCAGCACTTGATAAATTTGCTTATGAAATAATTCCAACTACAGATAATTGTCCAGATGCAGCGGCATTGCCAGAAGTAGTCAGCATAGGAGAATGTGATTTAGACATTCAATCTGCTGTAACAATAATGCCAGTAGATGGTTGCCCTGAGACAGCAGGTGAGTTTACTTATTCAGTAAATTACTTAACACCAGCCAATTTTGCAAATGCCCCTGCTGATTGTGCATTTGCTTCTGTTGTTGATGCAACGGAGCCAATTCCAGCTTGTTCAACTTGTACTGGTTATTGTGACAATATTTGTTTTGCAGAATTTAATCCAAGTCCTGGACCAGATGATTTTGTAGACATTGCTTTATGTGTAACACCATTAGGTTGTGCTGACAATCCAGATGCTTCTTGTTTGACAACAACGGCTTGTACGGGGGATTGTGAAACAGGAGATGAGATAACAATTACTGCAAATGGTGAGGTTTGTACAGCTTGTGAACCAGAGATAAACTCTGGTTGTACCGATCCAGCAGCTTGTAACTTCGATGTAGCAGCGACTTGTGATGATGGTTCTTGTGATTTTGGCAATCCAGCTTGTCCCGATCCTTGTAATGCAATATTAGGTTGTACCGATGTAACAGCATGTAACTATGATCCAGATGCGACTTGTGAGGATGGAAATTGTGATTTTGGCAATCCAGCTTGTCCCGATCCTTGTAATGCAATATTAGGTTGTACCGATGCAACAGCATGTAACTATGATCCAGATGCGACTTGTGAGGATGGAAATTGTGATTTTGGAGTTCCAGCTTGTCCCGATCCTTGTAATGCAATATTGGGTTGTACCGATGTAACAGCATGTAACTATGATCCAGATGCGACTTGTGAGGATGGCAATTGTGATTTTGGAGTTCCAGCTTGTCCCGATCCTTGTAATGCAATATTGGGTTGTACCGATGTAACAGCATGTAACTATGATCCAGATGCGACTTGTGAGGATGGCAATTGTGATTTTGGAGTTCCAGCTTGTCCCGATCCTTGTAATGAAATGTTGGGTTGTACCGATGTAACAGCATGTAACTATGATCCAGATGCGACTTGTGACGATGGCAATTGTGATTTTGGAGTTCTAGCTTGTCCCGATCCTTGTAATGCAATATTGGGTTGTACCGATGTAACAGCATGTAACTATGATCCAGATGCGACTTGTGAGGATGGAAATTGTGATTTTGGAGTTCCAGCTTGTCCCGATCCTTGTAATGAAATGTTGGGATGTACCGACTTAACAGCATGTAACTACAATCCAGATGCTTGTGTAGATGATGGAAGTTGTGATTTAGGCAATCCAGCTTGTCCCGATCCTTGTAATGCAATATTGGGCTGTACTGATGCAACAGCATGTAACTTTGATGTAGCAGCGACTTGTGAGGATGGTTCTTGTGATTTTGGAGTTCCAGCTTGTCCCGATCCTTGTAATGCAATATTGGGCTGTACTGATGCAACAGCAGGAAATTATAATCCAATTGCGACTTGTGATGATGGCAGTTGTGTTAATCCTGATTGTAACGGCTTTATCGTATTGGATGATGTAGAAATTTGTAATACAGATATCGGCTCAGGTGAAGTAGGGGTAGATTTAGTACCAGTAAACTGTAATGCCAATGCCGAAGTCGATAACTTAGACGGAACATTAACCGTTGTAGCCTTTGATTTATACGATGGAGCAGGTGTACTTATTAGTTCATCAATAGAGTCTGCAACATTGAGTTCATCAGCTTGTGATCCTTTAGAAATTTTATTACCATTAAATGAAAGTTGCGCATCAGTGACTTATGATTACAGTGTAATAACAAGTATTAAAACGGTAAATGTCGTTGATGGTATGATCATAGATTCAACAGATGATCCAGATTGCACAGCAGAAACATTCACCATAACGATTTATCCAATCTTAACAGCAACAGATGTAAGTGCAGTAGATTGTAGTGACAGACAAGTAGATTTATTAGCAGAAGACGGAACAGTTTGCGAGAGTCAAACGCAAGCTTGTGCAGCCGACAATGATGCATTAAATGCAGATTTTACAGCAACAATTGTAGATCCATTAGGATGTTCAATTTTGACAGCAACATCAGCAGCTTGTAATGCTTGCACACCAATTTGTACCGATCCTATTTATGCAGGATGTGTTTGCTTAGCGAGAGCTTGCGAAAGTAATTCTATTTATGTGGCAGAAGTTGGAGCAGATTGCAGCACAGGTTATCCAACACCATTAGCACCAGGAGCCAACTGGATTTTTGAATGGTATTTAGATGGAAATTTAGTTGCAACCAATACAGGTCAACCTTATTTTTCACCATCAACGGTTGGAAACTATACAGTAATAATTACCGACCTTGAATCATGCGAATTTTGGGATACAGCAGCACCTTGCTCAGGAATTGTTGTTGATAAAATAATTGATTGCAGCGATTGTGGAGGTAAATAAATTTTAAATTAATTATTAACATTAAAGCAAAGGAGTCTATCTGATTTGGGTAGGCTCCTTTTTTTATGATTTAATTGTTCAATCCGCAATCGTCCTAAAAGTCAAATTCACTCTCGGCGTTTTCACTTTTTTTGTTGGTGGTAGGCGGTGCAGCCAGTTCGTTTGAGTTGTTCCTTTCATCACAAGCAAACTGCCTTTTTCTAATATGATAGAAACAGATTGTTTTGTTTTTTTATGTTTGAAGGAAAATTTGCGCTCGGCTCCAAAACTCAAAGAACCAATTGCGCCATCTTTTTTTAAAGCTTTTTCGCCATCACTATGCCACGCCATTCCCTCGCTTCCATCGTGATATAAATTAAGCAGACAAGAATTAAATGTTTCTTTTGATTCAGCTTCAACGATTTTTTTAATTTCCAAAAGCTCTTGTGTCCAAGGCAAAGCCAATTTCGTTGTCTTAGAATAGGTGTATTCAAATGGCTTATCTGCATACCAAGCTACCTTGCGTTTGGTAATAATTAATTTTCCAAAAATGATAGCCTTATCATTTTCCCACTTAATATTCTGCAACAATTGATTGTAATAATACTGCGCCTTTTCGCTGTTAATAATTTGTCCATAATAAATTGCTTCCCCATCATATGGTAAAATATTAGAAAAAGTTTCAGTATTAAATAAATCCATATATTTATTTTTTAAAATTCAGCAATCGTCGCTACACCATTACAATAGGAGCAAATGTAGAGACAAGGCTGCCTTGTCTCCCTTGCATTTTTGGGCAATCTATACCGTCTCCCTAAGCATTTTGGGACAATCTATACTGTGTCTCCCTATGCACTTTAGGCAACCAACCCATTGAATAATATTTTCACAACGGAATAACAGGATCAATAAAGCAAGAACCAACCGAAAGGGTTTCAAAAGTACCATCAGCATAATTGACCGTAAAGGTAACACGCCCTTTGCGATCATATGTATCCATAATGATTCGCGACCGATCCTGAGACAAACTGCCCTTTATTTTAACATCGTCCTTTTCATATTTCAACTCTTGGATAGAAATGGCTGGTTTATCCAAGTAAATTTGGTGTTGCTCAAACATTTTTATCTCCTCATTTCCAAATTTTTCGGTTTGGGCGAGGCTGGAAACGCTTGTTCCAAGGATACAAAATGCTGCAAATAGAATATATATCAAGTATTTCATTAGAATGTTGTAATTTTATGATTCTGAAAATTAAACAATAAAATGGCTTTAGACAAACACGGAATAGCAAAAAGGATCTCAAAAGAGTTACAAGACGGTTTTTATGTCAATTTAGGCATCGGAATCCCAACTTTAGTCTCTAATTATGTTCCTAAAGATATAAACATCGTTCTTCATTCGGAAAATGGATTGCTCGGAATGGGACCATTTCCAACGGAAGAAGAGGTGGATGCAGATTTGATCAATGCTGGAAAGCAAACGGTAACGACTTTACCAGGAAGCAGTTTTTTTGATTCCGCAACAAGTTTTATAATGATTCGTGGCGGACATGTTGATCTAACGGTTTTAGGAGCCATGGAAGTATCCGAAAATGGAGACATCGCCAACTGGAAAATCCCAGGTAAAATGGTGAAAGGAATGGGCGGAGCGATGGATTTAGTTGCTGGCACAGAAAACATCATTGTGGCAATGACCCACACCAATAAAAAGGGAGCTTCAAAATTATTAGAAAGCTGCAGCTTGCCAATCACAGGTTTGAATTGCATCAAAAAAATAGTAACCGATTTGGCTGTTTTGGAAGTCAAAGACGGTGCATTTCATCTGTTAGAACGCGCTCCAGGCGTAACAATTGACGAAATCAAGGAAAAAACCGCAGGAAAATTAGTTGTTTCAGGAGATATTCCTGAGATGGAGGTGTAGTTTTGTTGGTACTATTGGAAAAACTATGGGTGCAGGTTTGCACAAAACAAAAAACATCCCAAAAAGCACGTCATCCCAGAATTTTCAAAGCGTAGCGGCGAAAATATCTGGGATCTCATAAATGTTTAGGACTAAATCTATTTTAACCCTAAGTTTTTCTTGTAATACGAATACAAACCAATGAATGAACTTTTAGATAAATTATTTAGTGGTGAAGGAAAATTAAGCTTTCTTTTACTTGAAGCTAAGGAATACGCAGAACAAGCAAAAGATGAAAAATTAATTGAATTTATTGATAAAGAAATAAATGGTTACCGAGATTATAGCTCATTACCCGAATATAGAAAAATTCAAGCAGAAATTGTTGGGGATATAACAGACAATTACGGGAAATTAGTAGAACATGAATTTTCTTTGAATTTTTCGGCCTTTTCCAAACATTTTGGATTGGATTTTTCAATTGTCCATGTGGCAGACTCAATTTTATTTATTGAAGGCAATCTTGAGCTTTCAACTAGACCCAAATTAGTTAGAAAAATTCCCTTTGAACATTCTATGTTGAAGGATGGTTTTAAGTTTAATAATCCAGATTTGAATTTAGTTTCTGCTTCACATAGTTTTGGTAAAGCTTCAATTCAGTTCATTTTATCAAAAGTGAGACAGGAATTAATATTAGGACTTCAGCGAATCAAGAAAAATCAAACAAAAATGATTAATAATACAGAAGAAGTTGTTAGCAATGATGATATTTCTGTTTTCGTAACTTATGCTTGGGAAGATGAACCACATAATGATAGAATCATTTCATTTGTAGATTTTTTGAGAAAAAAAAGCTATAACGCATCAATGGACAGAAAGGAATCACAAGGGAGAACTGCTACAAACTTCAATCAAATGATGATTGGTGGTTTGAGAAATTCTGATAAAGTTATAATAGTACTTTCCGAAAAATATAAAGAAAAAGCAGATACTTTTAATGGTGGTGTGGGATTTGAATTCAATATCATTTTAGAAGAACTAAAAACGAATGAAAATAAATTTATATTTGTTTCTTTTGGAGATTTTGATGAGATAGTTCCAATGGGAATTGTGGGAAGAGATATTTTGAATTTAAAACGCGACCAAGACGAAAATGAATTTAACGAGTTATTCGCAAAATTAGATTCTATAAATACCATTGCTTTTAGTGAAGTAAGTTCTGAGAAAGTAGAAGTGAAAATAAAGAAGATTAAACCATTTAAACTTTAAAATAATTATTGGCACTAAGGGGAAAACTATGGGTTAAAATAGATTTGGTCCTAAACAATTATGAGATCCCAGATATTTCTTACGCTATGCTCCAGAAATTCTGGGATGACGGGCTTTTCTAAAAATCTCAAAGTGCCCCATACGCCAAAGATCCAAAACGAAAAATGGAGAGGATTAAAATACAGATCAATAATTTGTGAATATAAAAATTGGCATTGGGAAATTGAGTGGCAAAAGTAGCCGCAAGATAAGCACCGACCACCTGACCAATTGCCAGTAGCAAACCGACTTTCCAGACCAATTGATCGTTTATGTAAAATATAAACAAGGATGGAATGATGTAAAGAAGGACAATCAGTAGTTTGATACCATTCGCCTGTTTTAAATTTAAACCCTGACCCAATATCAAGCTGGAAAGTAGTAAAATGCCTACACCAGCTTGCAAAAAGCCACCATAAATACCGATTAGAAAAAACAAGGGCAGACCAACTTTTTTAGACATTTTTTTTTGCCCATCAGCATCATCAACCTGATTCACCAACCATTTTTTTGAATTGAAAAGGATGGCTCCTAAAAGAAAAACCATCGTTATCGCCAATAAAAGATTGAGATAAAATTCGTCAATTTCCACTGCAATTTGTGATCCTACGATAGAACCCAAAACACAAGATACGACCAAAGGCTTGCGATTGGTTAAATCTATATCAGCATTTTTTTTGTAAGTCGTAAAGCCAATAAAACTTTGAAATAAAACTCCAATTCTATTGGTTCCATTTGCAATGTTAGAGGGCAAACCCAATAAACTTAGCATTGCCAAAGTGACAACAGAGCCACTACCCGCAAGCGTGTTTATGATGCCAGCTAGAAATCCAGCCAGAATGGTTAATGGAATTAAATACCAAGTAGAAAAAATTGATTCTACCATTTAATGTTTGATTTCACTGCTAATTTTTGACTAAAGTAGATAGAAAATCAATCAATAAACGCACGCCAACACCAGAGCCATTTTTCAATCTATAACCGTCATTGCTAAAATACCAGCCAGTTGGGGCAATGTCTAAATGCATCCAAGGGAAAGAAGTAAAATGTTCTAGGAACTTACCAGCAGTAATTCCACCAGAGGCAGCACCACCGACATTTTTAATGTCTGCAATATCAGATTTGATCATATTTCCATACTCTTTCCAAAGTGGGAATTCAACCAATCGTTCATAAGTATTGTAACCACTTTTAATTAGTTGGTCAGTTGTTTCACGATTAGCCTTACTCATTAAAGCGGTTCCGTGAGGAGCTAAAGCGTGAAAGTTAGCACCCGTCAAAGTAGCCAAGTCAATCACCAATTCAGGATCATAGTTTTTTGCATAACTCAATGCATCGGCAAGTACCATTCTTCCTTCTGCGTCAGTATTTAAAACTTCAACAGTCAAACCGTCTCTCATTTTAATAATATCACCAGGCACATAAGCATTTTGACCAGGACGGTTATCAGTAGCAGGAACAAGTGAGATGATGTGCAAAGGTAATTTATTAGAAGCTGCCGCGTAAATGGCTCCAACAACAGCCGCACCACCAGCCATGTCACATTTCATCATATCCATTGAGTTGGGAGTAGGCTTTAAGCTCAATCCACCCGTATCAAAAACAATTCCTTTACCAACTAGAATGATCGGTTTTTTATTTTTCGCATTTTTAGGTTTCCACTCCATAATACTAAAAGTTGGAGGGTCTGGGCTACCCAAGTTTACCGCTAAAAGTCCATGGAAATTTTCTTTTTCAATTTTCTTTTTATCAAATACTGTAACTTTTATCCCAGCTTTTTCACCTAACTTTTTAATTTCATTACTAAATTGAACAGCCGTCAAAAAATTAAGTGGCTCGTTTACAAGCGTACGAGCATAATAAACGCCATCAATAATGTTTTGTAAATCATCAACAGATTTTTTATCAACATCATCAAAAGGTAAGAGGATATTTTTTAAAGGATTGTTTTCTTTTTCTTTTTTGTACTTAATGAATTGGTAATTGGCAAGTGCCATGCCTTCGGCTGCGAGTAATTGTCCATTTTCAATTTCAGTAAAATTTAAAATTGCAAGGTCTGATAATTTATTAGCATTTGCAAAGCCAGCAGCTTTTGCACCAGCTAATCTAATGTTTTCATTTGTTTCTGAAAGATTGTCCGTTTTATCAATTTGAATGACTAGTAATTGTCTATCCAATTGGTTGATTGAAATTTCGGATTGCTTTAGATTTAGTGATTTTTCAACAAATTCAATTTCTTTTCTGGAGAGCGGTGTTTTATTTAATTTACTTTTTTTATCGAGAAGAATTAGGCAAGATATAGTATCATTGATTTTCTTTGTTCTTTTTAAGATCGACTGATTCATTGTTTGGTAGTTATTTTAAGGCAACAAAGATAGCAATAGAAGCTAATAAACAGCAGGATGCAAGAAATAGAATTAGAAGTTTCAAATTAAAGAATTGTATTATGAGAAAGAAAAAATCACTTGGACAACACTTTTTAATTGACATGAGTGTTGCTGAGGATACAGCGAATGCGGTTAGTTTGGAACCTCCATTTGGCAATCAGGTTGTTGAGTTGGGACCTGGAACTGGTGTTTTGACTCAATACTTGGTTGAGAGAGCAGGAATAGATTTGTTGTTAATAGAGTTGGACGATAGAATGCCAGAGTTATTGGTTCGCAAATTTCCATCCTTAGAAAATAAAATATTGCATCAGGATTTTATGAAAGTAAGTATTGAAAATTTACCATTTGACAAATTTAGTCTGGTTGGTAATTTTCCATATAACATATCTTCTCAAATATTATTCATTACCATTGAAAATAGAGATCGGATTCATCAAATGGTTGGAATGTTTCAGAAAGAAGTGGCAAAAAGAATTTGCGCGCCTCATGGTAGTAAAACTTATGGAATATTGAGTGTTTTGGCACAAGCATTTTTTAAAACAGAGTACCTGTTTGATGTGCCAGCTCATTCATTTGCCCCCCCCCCTAAAGTGGTATCTGGGGTTATTCGACTAGAAAGAAGATATGATTATGATGATAGGGTGGATTACAAAAAATTAAGACGAGTTGTTAAAACCGCTTTTAGTCAGCGAAGAAAAAAGTTGAGCAATGCACTCAAAGAAGTTCCCATTAATTGGGAGGCGTTACCAGCAGATTTGCCTAGTTTGAGACCAGATAATATTTCACTAGAAAGTTACATACTGCTTTCGAATAACATATTGGTGGAAAGCTAAAGATGTCATGATAATCTAATTTTTAGTCAGAAAACTCTGTTTGAGTCATTGTATTGTCAAGATTTATATTATGTTGCAACTAAATTGTATTTATTTCGCATCATTATGAAAAAGAAAGTTTTAATTGTTGAGAAATGTCATGACATTTTATTCGATCAATTGAATAAAATTGGTTATGATTGTGAAAAGAAACAAAAAATTACGCAAACAGAACTATTAGAAATAATAGATCAATATTATGGTCTTGTTGTACGAAGTAAAATAAAAGTCGATAAAACCTTAATAGATCAAGCAAAACGACTTCATTTTGTTGCAAGGGTAGGGTCAGGCATGGAGCTAATTGATACAGCATATGCAAAATCTAAAAAGATTGAATGTATTAATTCTCCTGAAGGAAATAGAGATTCGGTTGCAGAGCATGTCGTGGGATGTATTATTTCATTATTAAAAAACATTCATAAATCCAATCGTGAATTAAAAAAAGGGGATTGGGTTAGAGAAGACAACCGAGGGAGTGAATTGGGTTCTAAAACAGTTGGAATTATAGGTTTTGGGAACACAGGAAGTGCTTTGTCAGAAAAATTATCGGGTTTTAATTGTAAAATTTTGGCCTATGACAAGTATAAAAGCAATTTTGGCGATGAATTTGTATTAGAATCTAAAATGAGTGATATTTTCGCGGAAGCTGATATAGTTAGCATTCATCTTCCGCTAAATGAGGAGACAAATCAAATTATTAATTCGGAATTCCTTAATAATTTTCATAAAAATATATATTTTGTGAATAGTTCTAGAGGACCAATTGTGAACACACTTCAATTTTTAGATTTGATGCGGGCTGGAAACATAGTAGGAGCGGCGTTAGATGTTTTCGAATATGAACCATTTTTTGAAGAAAAAAGTGAGCAGGAACGTGAATTGTTGGAATATTATAATCAGTATGATAATTTAATTCTAACACCTCATACTGCAGGTTTGACAACGGAATCATATTATAAGTTGGCAGAGATATTGTCACAGAAGATAAAGAAAAACAAGAATCTGTCAATCTAAAGTCATAATTATACAAGTGACAATGGTAAAAAGTTCCTTGGAAATCAAATTTTCCATATATTTGTTCACATACAATTAATCAAGGATTTAAAATTATTATACACATACAATCATTAGTTTATGAAAAAATTTTTACTCACCATCTGTAGTTTTTTCCTTTGTGTTGGACTGTTTGCACAGTCAGGAGGCGCAATACAGGGAAAAGTTGTAGATCCAGACCTTGGAGAAGGCTTGCCTTTTGCAACGGTATCCGTTTCAGTTAACGGCTCGCTGATTGGAGCGCAAACTGATTTCGATGGATTCTATTCCATAAAACCAATTCCACCAGGTAAGTATGACGTATCTGTTAAATATGTTGGTTATCGGGAATCTCTAACAAAAGATGTTGTTGTTACAACGGATAAAATTACTTTCCTTGATATTGATCTTCTCGCAGAGTCGGAGTTACTTAGTGAAGTTGTTGTGATCGAGTATAAGGTTCCTCTTATGGAAGCGGATGAAACGGCAACAGGTAATACCGTAACAAAAGAAGAAATAGCGAATTTGCCAACGAGAAATGTAAACTCGGTAGCTGCAACAACAGCTGGGGTTTATCAATCGGATGAAGGTGGTTCTCTAAACATTAAAGGATCTCGATCTGAGGGTACCGATTACTATATTGATGGTATCAAAGTTCGTGGTAGTAGTGCTGTACCGCAGCAAGCGATTGAGCAATTGACAGTTATCACTGGTGGTGTTCCTGCAAAATATGGGGATGCAACTGGTGGTATTATAAGTATCACCACAAGAGGTCCATCTTCTCAGTTTGCAGGAGGGGTAGAGGTGCTATCTTCACAATTTACTGATCCTTACAATTATAACCTTTTAACTGGGGCAGTTTCGGGTCCAATTCTTAAGAAAAACAAAGGAAAAGAAGGCGAAAGAGCCATATTAGGATTTTTTATAGCAGCGGAATACCTGTATGAAAAAGATGATCGCCCTTCTCATTTTAAAATTCCTCGTGTTAAAGATGAAGCTTTACAAAGAATCATTGATAAGCCATTAATAGCCAATCCTAATGGTGCTGGTTTTGCCAAAGCAGCAGATTTTATTACACAAGACGATGTAGAGGAGTTAGATGCTCACGAAGGAGTTGCTAAAAATTCTTTTAATGGAAATATAAAATTTGACTTCCAACCAGCAACTAACCTTAACTTTACTTTTGGTGGTTCTTATAATTTTGCAACTGGTGGCTTGAGAGCTTCTGGTCTTGGTTGGAGACGTTATGAGATGTTCTCATTGGATCGTTTTCCTGATGTAACAAGAGATACTTATCGTGGATTTGTAAGATTTACACAACGTTTTACAAATGATAAACAAGTTGGTGATGAAGAAGAAGCCAGTGCATCTATTTTTTCAAATGCTTTCTATTCTGTTCAATTAGATTATACAAAAACACTTTATTTAAGAGAAGATCCACTACATAGAGAGAATATTTTTGATTTTGGTCATGTAGGTTCTTTTGATCAACAAAGAGAAAAAGCTTACTCAAATGGAGCACTTGAATTAGTAGATAAATTTGGTAATGACCTTGATTACGGTGCTCAATTAACAGGTTACCAATTTGAAGGATATTCAAACACAGTTGTTGATTATACACCAGGTACAGCAAACCCTATAGCAGTTTCTCACAATGACCAATACTTTGCTTTGGCAGGAGACAATGTAAACTTTTACAGAACTCCTGAGTTGATTGCTGCAAACCTTGGATTGATCAATGGTACTCGTTCTAATTCAAGTTTACTTTCTTATAGTATAAATAGAGTTCCTGGCACTGGATCAGGTTTTAGAGTTAAAGGAGATAATGATCAATATAGAATGGTGTTCAACGGTTCTGTTGATATGAAAAAACCAGGTTCATCGGACAGAAACAAGCACGCGGTTGAGTTTGGATTTGAGTATGAGCAAAGAGTTGACAGATACCACCAAATTAATTCTGCTGGCTTATGGGACAGAATGAGACAATTGGTTAACAGTCCTAATAATGGTTTAGAAAGAGATAAAACACTAGAGCATACTTATTTAATGATTGACGGAGAGAGAATTGCTCTTACAGATTACCAAAGCGGTGATGGAAAAGGTCAACCAGTATTTAGTATTTATGATACCATTACTTTTGATTATACGCGTACTGCACAAACTTATTTTGATAGACAGTATAGAGATCAACTAGGATTCAATGATATAAATGAAAATCCATTTGTGAATACAGATGCTGCCAACCCTGATGAGTTGTCACTAGGTTTATTTTCTCCAGATGATTTATTTGGAGGTGGTACTGCTAACCTAACTTACTATTACGGATTTGATCATTTAGGAAACAAGTTAACATCTGAACCAGCTTTTGAAGATTTTTGGAAGCGAGATGCACAAGATACTTTATTCTATCAACGTCCAGTAGGTGCTTTTAGACCAGTTTATATGGCTGGATATATTCAAGATAAATTTACTTTCAAAGATTTGATCTTTAATATTGGTGTGAGAGTTGACCGTTTTGATGCCAACCAAAAAGTATTGAGAGATCCTTACTCTTTATATGGTACTGTAAAAGCTGGAGATTCAAGAGTCCAAAATTTATTGGGTGAAGGAAGGTCATTACCAGAAACAATTGACAACGATTTTGTTGTTTATGTGGACAATGAGTTACAACCTACTAACATTACAGGATTTAGAAATGGAGATGTATGGTACAATGCGAATGGAGAAGAAATCAACGATCCTAATGTCTTGAGAGAAGGCGGTTCAGTAAAACCTTATTTGTCAGATCCTTTAGGAGATTCAAATGCGGCAGACGATATTAAAGAACGTGATTTTGTTGATAAATTAAATTCTTCTTTTGAAGATTATAAGCCACAAATAAATGTAATGCCACGTATTGCATTTTCATTCCCAATTTCAGATGAGGCTACTTTCTTTGCCAACTATAGTGTATTAACACAAAGACCGCAAAGCTCTAACCGTATGTCTCCGATGGACTATTATTTCTTTAGAGAAAATTCAAATTCAATATTCAACAATCCAAACTTGAAACCTGAAAAAACAATTTCTTATCAAGTTGGATTTAAACAAAAAGTGAGTCGTACTTCTGCAATGACTATTTCTGCTTTCTATCGTGAAATGCGTGACATGCTTGTAATAAGACAAATACCTCTTGCTTATCCACTTGAAAGCTATACTACTTTAGATAATTTTGATTTTGGTACGGTAAAAGGATTTGAGTTCGCTTATGACCTTCGTCGTACAGGAAATATCAGATTATTGGCTAATTATACATTGCAATTTGCAGATGGAACTGGTTCTGATGCATTTGGTGCTTCTAACCAAATAGCAAATGGTCAAGGAAATATAAGATCAATTCGTCCTTTGAACTTTGATTCACGTCACGGTATTACTTTGACATTAGATTACCGTTATTCAGATGGAAGTAGTTACAATGGTCCTCGTATAGGAGACAAAAACATTCTTGCAAATGCAGGAATAAACATGATAATGAGTGCTAGTTCTGGTACGCCATATTCTCGTCAAGAAGCACCTGGTGCAACAGCGTTAAGTGGAGTTCAAGCTCGTGCAGAGTTAGAAGGACAAATTAATGGTTCTCGTTTACCATGGAATACCCGTATTGGTTTAAATGTAGACAAAGATTTTAAATTAAACCCAAATAAAGAAAGCGGTAAATCAGACAAATTTTTAAATGTTTATGTACAGGTACAAAACCTTTTGAATCAGAGAAATATATTAGGTGTATATGCGGCAACAGGTAGTGGTGAAAATGATGGTTATTTACAGTCTTCAGAAGGTCAAAAAGATGCTGCAAGACAAACCGATTCAGATTCTTATCAATTGCAGTACAACTATTATATGAGAAACCCATTAAACTTTAATTTACCAAGAACGATAAGAGTTGGAGCATCTTTATCATTCTAAAAACCTGTATAAAATTATAGTTATGATTAGAAATAAATTTTTTACAATATCAATGGCTCTGCTTTTAATTTGTAGTCTTGGACTTTCTGCAAAGGAGATGATTGGATTTGCAGGCAAGATGCATGATGCCAAAAAGACAGCAAGTGACTGTTCGCAAGCGACAGCTTTAACAGAGCTGAATATTAATAATGTTAGAACCGCACTTATGACAGGCGGTGATTTATGGTGGGATTTATCCAATGCAAGATATGAGGTGCCTAAAGTGGAACCGGGGTCTGGTATTGAGTCTGCCCACGCAATTTTTGCAGGTGCCTTATGGATTGGTGGTTTTGATGCTCTTGGTCAATTAAAAGTGGCAGCACAAACTTACCGTCAATCAGGTAATGATTTTTATCCTGGACCATTAGATTTTAACGGTGAAACAAACGCCGATCAATGTAGTGAGTTTGATAAATTCTGGGAAGTGAAAGGTTTTGACATCAATCAGTACCTTGCAGCATATGCTGCTGGTGGTGGTGAAATTTCAGAAGCCGATGTTCCTACAAGTGTTTTATTGTGGCCAGGAAGAAACAACGATTTTGCAATTGCTGAATTTGATGGAGACTTTCCTTTAAATAAAGACTTGGCACCTTTCTGGGATGCTAATAACGATGATGAATACAATCCATTAGATGGAGATTATCCAGTTATTGATCCTGACGTAGAAGGTGTTTTTGCCGATCAAATGATTTGGTGGGTATTTAATGATAAAGGAAATGCTCACACTGAAACAGGTGGTGAAGCAATCGGATTGGAAATTAGAGGACTTGCATTTGCATTTGCAACCAATGATGAGGTAAATAATATGACCTTCTACAAATATGTAGTTGAGAACAATTCATCTGTTGCATTAGATTCTACTTTCTTTGCCCAATGGGTAGATCCAGATTTAGGACAATATGATAATGATTACGTTGGATGTGATACCACAACTAGTATGGGTATTGTTTACAATGGTACAGAGGAAGATACTGGTGCTGGAAGTTATGGTACAGAATTACCAATGTTAGGTGTGGATTTTTTCCAAGGTCCTAAAAAGCCTATTGTAAATGCAGAAGGTGAAACGGAATTCATTGAGTTAGGAATGAGTTCTTTCTTATTTTATAATAATGACTTTAGTGTAACTGGAAACCCTGAAACGGTTTCTCATTATTATGGATATATGGCTGGACAATGGAAAGATGGTGAGCCTTTTACTTTTGGTGGAAACGGAAAAGGTGGAACAGACGTATTTCCTTACATGTTCCCAGATGATCCACTAAATCCAAATGGTTGGTCTGAGTGTGCAGAAGAGATAGAGCCTGCTGATAGACGTTTCTTACAAGCAGCTGGTCCTTTCCGTCTTGACCCTGGTGTGGTTAATGATGTAATTGTAGGAGTTGTATGGGTTCCAGACGTGGGTGGATGTGGTTCTGCTACATTTACTGATTTAATAAATGCAGATAAAAAAGCGCAAGCTCTATTTGATAACAACTTTAAGTTGGTTGATGGTCCTGATGCACCTAATATGAGTATTCGTGAATTAGACCAAAAATTGATTCTTTCTATTTTCAATGATGAATCTTCTAATAACTTTAATGAGTCTTATTCAGAAGCTGATCCTGTTTTAACCAGTATCAACAAGCCTGATTCATTGTATAAATTTCAAGGTTATAGAATTTATCAACTAAAAACGGCAAATGTTTCTCCTTCTGAATATGATGATCCAACAGTAGCGAGAGAAATTTTTACAGTAGATATTCAAGATGGAATAACAAGAATTATAAATTTTGTTGAAGATCCAAACCTTGAATCAACGATTCCTCAACTAATGGTTGATGCTTCTGATAGCGGCATTAAAAATACATTTGTTGTAGATAGCGATCAATTTGCTCCTGGAGACAAATCTTTGGTAAACCATAATAGATATTATTTCTCTGCAGTTACTTATGCATACAATGCTTACCAAGTATATGATCCAAATGTTCCATTGGCGGATTTAAATGCACAAAAAAATTCCTACTTGGCTGGTCGTAATAATGTGAAAGTTTATACAGCTATTCCACATCAAACTTCAAATGGTCAAGTCTTAAATGCCGAGTTTGGAGAAAGCCCACAAATAACTCAAATAAGTGGTTATGGAAATGGTTGCCAGGAATTAGAATTGACACAAGAGACGAAGAATGAAATTCTTACAAGTGGTGGTTCTGAAAACCAAGTTTATATGGCTGGAAATGGACCGATCAATGTGAAAATTTCAGATCCAAGTAGAGTGCCTTCATCATCATTTGAATTGAGAATGATAAATTCTTATTTCACTGATCTTCCAGAAACAACAGATATGGGAGGAACAATTGCTGAAGCAATTGATGGTAGTATCGTATATACACCTAATGCAGATTTCGATAAAGGATATGATCATTTTAATTATACAGTAACAAATCTTGAATGTTCAGAAGAGATTGGTTCTGTTGTAATAAATTACAAAGCATCTAATTTCGATTTCCCAGGAGCTTTTGATGATACTGAGAATGTAGGAAGTGGAAACAATGTTGTTATTAATCCTTTTAGTAATGATGTGGTTAAAAATGCTAATATCAAATCTTTCACTACACCAGGAGCTGGTGAAGTTGTACAAACTGGAAATACTTTAAGTTATACTTCAACTGGTGGAGCAGGAATTGATGTGTTTAGATATACCATTGTTGATACTATGAACAATGGAGATTTAAAAGAAAGTTCTGCAGCCATTTATGTTAATGTAAGAGGAGAGGGCAGCGAATCAGTTGTTGCAGCTGATGATATTTTTGAGATAGAAGAAGGAGGTCCATTAAATGTTTTTGAGAATGATGAGGTAGGACTTATTGCCAGTGGATTAAGATTAACAAATAATGCAACTTGGGAGTTGACAGATTTAACAACAGGTGTTGTTTATGAGTCTGAAAATACCATCAAAAATGGAAGTGAACAAGCTATTGGTGGATGGGTAAATACAAATTCAGCTGCTGCTGACCAAGAACCATTAGGTTTTACAATAGGAATTGCTCAAGCAACAACAGCCCTTGAAGGAAACGCATTGATTAATTCGGATATTGTATTTGAAAATGTTCAGAGTAGATGGTTATCTGTCGTTCCTGATGGTGAAGCTCCAGCTCCTAACAACTGGATTTTATCAGGAGAAGGAACAACATTGCCAGCGGATTATGCTTATGACAGAAATGAATATTATGAAAACATTGCAGAAAAGGGCTTGGCTCCATACTGTTTGACGAATGTTAATGCTGATGAATTGGGTGCTAGATATGTAATTGCACCAGGTTGTAGTGATTGTTATTTAACAGATAATAATAGACCAACCAATACGTTAGGAAATCTTCACAGTGTGGATATTGTCTTTACTGATGATAAAGCAAATTGGACTAAATGTCCTGTAATTGAAATGTCTAGAGAGTTTTCAAGTGATGATGGTATTTTTCCACAAGGTGAAAATGGTGGTCGTAAAAATTCTCTAAGACGTTCTCCTAATTTAAATCAAGATGGTTCTACTGCTGAACCAATATCCATTACTGAAATTACTGACCCTGAAGCGACTTATTTTATTTTAGGTAGTTCAAGTTCTTACATAGAAATGACTATTGAGTACTCTTCTGCTATAGATTCTATTTATACAGATAGAGATGAAGTAACAGATACAATAGAGGCGATAACTAAAACGAGTGCAGATGCTTTAACTCAGACAATTGACATTCTTGTACCTATGAACTCTTTCTTTAGTGCAGAAAACTTTATAAAGTATGATGCATTTAAGTATAATCAAGCAAATAAGGTACGTAATGGAGTTAAAGCCATTTTATTTGAAACAGAGCAATTGTTTGATATTAAAATCATAAAATCAAACTTTGGTCCTGATCTTAAAATCTACAATGCTAATGATTTTGGAATGGGATGGTTCCCTGGATATGCAATCAATATAGAAACTGGTGAACGTTTAAATATGTTTTTTAGTGAAAACTCTGAGTTAAGAGATGCTAATGGAGCTGATATGATGTGGAATCCTACTTCTACTTTCTACAGACAAGCAGGTTTTGATGAAACAAGTTCTTATAGAATTGGTGGTGAGCACTATATCTATGTGATGTCTAGTAATTATGATGAAGGTGTAGAGTATCAAAGTAGATTGATTAACTACGATAGTGGTGCTGCTCTTGCAAATGCTTCTACAGCTAGAAAAGTTAAAAAAGCTGTTTATGATGAAGCACTTTGGGTTGCTGTGAGTATGCTTTCTCAGGGAGCTGAATTAAAATCTTTTGCTGATGGAGTTATACCTTCTGATATAGCAATGAAGGTTAGAGTTAAATATCCTTATACAGCAGAAAGTATAGGAGATCCTTTGGTATATCAATTTGATATGGCTGGATATGCTCCAACTACGAAAGTACAAAATGAGGAGTTTGATATTTTAGCAGATGCGAATGTTGTTCCTAATCCATACTATGCATTCTCTACTTATGAAAATAATAAATTGGACAACAGAGTTAAATTGACCAATTTACCTGCAAGGGCAGAAATAAATATTTTCAGTTTAGATGGTACATTAATTCGTCGATTAGAAATTGACAATACTGGATTGGATACAGGGGTTAGTACTGGAAATGGTACTATCGAAAACGCCATAGATTGGGATTTGAAAAACCATAAAGGTATTCCTATCGCTAGTGGTATGTATATTATCCATATTAAAGATCCAGATTCTGGAGCAGAGAAAACTTTGAAATGGTTCGGGTTTATTCGTCCTGTTGATTTGGATACATTCTAAAAAATTTGACGGAATCTGTAAGGGTTGGCAATTTGTCAAACCTTACAGATTCACTGTCAAATAATTCACACTTCAAAAATAAAGTCAATGAAAAAATTGAATTTTACATATATATTTATTTTTGCTTTCACGCTTGTATCTGTTGGGCTTTATGCTGGTAATAAAGACAGGGTAGGGCAGGCTGGAGCAACTGAACTGCTCATAAACCCTTGGGCGAGAAGTTCTGGGATGCATAGTTTAAATCAAGCAAGTACGCGTGGTCTTGAAGCAATGCGTCTTAATGTAGGTGGACTAGCCTTTACAAACAAAACGCAAGTTATTTTAGCTAGTGGAAGATGGTTGAGTGGTAGTGATATTACACTTACTACTTTCGGTCTTGCACAAGCAGTTGGAGAAACTGGCGTACTTGGGGTAAATGTAAGCTCGATGTCTTTTGGTGATATTGAAAGAACAGTTACATCAAACCCTAGTGGTACTGGTGGTAATTTTCGTCCTTCGTACACAAATATTGGCATTGCCTATTCAAAATCTTTCTCTGAAAGTATCCACGGTGGAGTATTATTGCGTATAATTACACACTCTATTTCTGACGGTGCTGCTACTGGTGTTGCTTTTGATACAGGTATCCAGTATGTGACAGGAGAAAACGATCACATTAAATTTGGTATTGCATTGAGAAATGTTGGTACTCCAATGAAATTAAGAGGAGATGGTTTGGAAAAATCTGCTGTCAATGATGTAGGAGAAGAAACGACTTTTTCTGAAAGAACAGAAGCTTATGAGTTACCATCATTATTGCACATCGGTGGAGCTTATGATTTATACTTCGGAGATGATACACGTTTGACACTTGCTGCAAATTTTACTTCTAATTCATTTAGAAATGATTTCTTGGGTGGAGGTATTGAGTTTGCTTTCCGTGAAATGTTTATGCTTCGTGCGGGGTACAAATATGAGGATGGTGCTTTAGATGATTTACAAGTCGCAAATTCAGCATTGACTGGACTTGCAGCTGGTTTAACAGTTGAACTTCCTTTAGGTAAAGAGTCAGAATCTAAAATTGGTTTTGATTATTCTTATAGAACAACTCACATATATAATGGTGTTCATTCGTTAGGAATAAAAATTGATTTGTAAGAGAAACTAATATTTCATATATTGTGTTATAAAGAAGCGCTTTCAAAACTTTGAAAGCGCTTCTTTAATTATTTTACCCACTTCTTAGTAAAGCGAAAATAATAAGTTGGACCAAAATTTATTATTAGTTTTTTTTGATTTATAAGGCAAAAAAGTCAAGTCGGTCCGACGTTCGGTAGCAGGGCTATCAAGTGTCGAACCAGGTTACTTTTTTAACGACGGAAATCAGAAAAAAATGATGATAAATTGGTTTAAGTTATTGTTTTCGCTTTACTTAATAAATGAAAATAACTTCTTTAGGTTAATATTTTCATTTTATTAATAGAAGCGGGTTTTTGTTTAGATTTAAAATTTCACAGAATGGCTGAAATAAGATATTTTACAGAAGAAGAACTAGAAAGACTAAAAGAAGAGTTGCATACTTTGCAAACCAAAGATCGTGCTGATATGGCACGTCAAATTGCTGAAGCAAGAGATAAAGGAGATTTATCTGAAAATGCAGAATACGATGCGGCTAAAGAAGCACAAGGTAAACTAGAAGACCGTATTTTAAGATTGGAAGGAGATCTTGCAAATGCACGTGTTTTAGATGAAAGTTTAATGGATACTTCAAAGGCACTTATTCGCTCAAAAGTAAAAGTATTAAACAAAAAATTTAAAAAAGAGTTTGTTTACAGATTGGTTTCTCCAAACGTAGCTGATATCAAGGCTGGAAAAATTTCAATTGACTCTCCAATTGGAAAAAGTTTGTTGGGAAAAAAAGTGGGTGAAGTTGCAGTGGTAGAAGTACCAGCTGGAAAAATGGAATTGGAGATATTAGAAATTACCAGATAAAAACGGATTATGGCATCTATCTTTTCAAAAATTATAGCGGGTGAAATTCCTTCTTATAAAATTGCTGAGAATGACCTTTATTTTTCTTTTTTGGATATAAATCCAGTCAAAGCTGGACATACTTTGGTTGTTCCTAAATCAGAGGTGGATTATATTTTTGATTTGGAAGATCAAATGTTGAAAGGGTTATTTACTTTCTCAAAAAAAGTAGCATTGGCTATTGAAAAAGTGATTCCTTGCAAACGTATAGGGATTGCAGTATTGGGGTTAGAAGTTCCACATGCACATGTTCATTTGGTGCCGCTAGATCATATTGGTATGATTGATTTCGGGACAAAAGTAAAATTGTCTGCTGATGAAATGAAAGACATATCTTCTAAAATAGCAACAGCTTTTGAAGCTTAATTATATTATAGTCAATGCCAATATTAAAGAAAAAAAAATGCATCATGGGAATAGATCCAGGTACAAATGTACTTGGATATGCATTTTTAGATGTTATTGACAAAAAGCCCATTCTGAGAAACTTAGGCGTTATTAAACTAGATAAATATCCTTCTCATTACGAAAAATTAAGAGTAATATCTGATAGAGTGGATAATTTGATTCGTTTGAACAATCCTGATCAAATGGCAATTGAGGCTCCTTTTTATGGAAAAAATGCGCAATCTATGTTGAAATTGGGTAGGGCGCAAGGTGTTGCAATAAGCGTAGGAATGATTAGAAATTTGACAGTTGTTGAATATTCACCAAAAAAAATAAAAAATTCCATTACTGGAAATGGGAATGCCTCTAAGGAACAAGTAGCTGCAATGCTCAAACAAATCCTTAAAATGGAAACCCTTCCAAAGTATTACGATGCTACAGATGCTCTTGGAGCTGCAGTTTGCCATTATCTGCAAGGGGATAAACCCGTTTCTAGCGGAAATAATTACAAAAACTGGGGAGATTTCATCAAAAACAATCCTAAAAAAGTAAAATAATTGCAGCAGCGGACTGCTACTCGCCGTCCACCAACCAATCTGAAGGCAGGTTTTACCAACCAAGTTGAGGGCAGACCGTAAACTAATGATGAGTTATAAATTGACAGTGGTATAGTACATTGTTATGAATTGTAATTCGTAATTGAAGCATTAAAGCATTGTAACATTGAAGGATTAATAACATTGAAGCATTAAAACATTCTTCATTGGTGTTATTATTGCTTAATTTTGCGTTGTAAAATTAAAAATAAAATAATCTCATTATGCCGTACTTTTTTACATCAGAGTCTGTTTCTGAGGGACATCCAGATAAAGTAGCAGATCAAATTTCTGATGCCTTAGTAGATCATTTTTTAGCTTTTGACAAAGACTCAAAAGTAGCTTGCGAAACGCTTGTAACAACTGGTCAGGTTGTATTAGCTGGTGAAGTGAAATCCAAAACATATCTTGACGTTCAACAGATTGCACGCGATGTAATCAGAAAAATTGGATATACAAAAAGTGAGTATATGTTTGAAGCTAATTCTTGCGGAATACTTTCTTCAATTCATGAACAATCTCCTGATATCAATCAAGGAGTAGATAGAAAGAAAAAATCAGAACAAGGAGCTGGAGATCAAGGAATGATGTTTGGATATGCTTCTAATGAAACAGATGAATATATGCCATTGGCATTGTACCTCTCGCATTTGTTATTGGAAGAATTAGCTGCCATCAGAAAGGGAGGAAAGAAAATGACTTACTTGCGTCCCGATTCAAAATCTCAAGTTACCATTGAGTATTCGGATGATAACAAGCCAATAAGAATTGATGCCATTGTTGTTTCTACACAACACGATGACTTTGATAGCAACGATAAAAAGATGTTAGCTAAAATCAAAGACGATGTTAAAGATATATTGATAAGCAGAGTAAAGAAAAAATTACCTAAGCACATACAAAATCTTTTCAATGATAAAATCAACTATCACGTAAATCCAACAGGAAAGTTTGTTATTGGTGGACCTCACGGTGATACTGGTTTGACAGGAAGAAAAATTATTGTAGATACTTATGGTGGCAAAGGTGCTCACGGTGGTGGTGCATTCTCTGGAAAAGATCCTTCTAAAGTAGATCGTTCTGCTGCTTATGCTACTAGACACATTGCTAAAAATCTTGTTGCGGCAGGTGTTTGTGACGAAGTTTTAGTGCAGGTTTCTTACGCGATTGGTGTTGCAAAACCAATGGGTATTTATGTCAATACTTACGGAACTTCTAAGGTAGAGATGTCAGATAGCGAGATCGCTGTTATTGTTGACAAGGTATTTGATATGACTCCTTATGCAATTGAAAAAAGATTGAAGTTGAGAAACCCAATTTACTCTGAAACTGCAGCCTATGGACATATGGGTAGAGAATCTAAAAAAGTAAAGAAATCTTTTACAGATGGTTCAGGAAAAACAGTAAAAATGGATGTTGAGCTATTTACTTGGGAAAAATTAGATTATGTGCCTAAAGTAAAGAAGGCATTCAAAATCAAGTAAGATTTAAGCGATACTATAATTAATTAGAATATAATGAACCCCTTTGCGTAATAGCAAAGGGGTTTTTTTATATTTGTAAGATTGAGTACTTTTTAATAGACACCCAGACACCAAAGCATGCTTAAAATTGACATACATACGCACATAATGCCTGAAAAAATGCCCAAATGGGCTGATCGTTTTGGCTATGGAGGATTTATAAGTTTACATCATCACAAACCTTGTTGTGCAAGAATGATGATCGACGATAAATTTTTTCGAGAAATTGAGGACAATTGTTGGAGTGCAGAACGCAGAATGAAAGATTGTGGGAATACTGGTGTAGATGTACAAGTTTTATCTACCATTCCCGTCCTTTTTAATTATTGGGCGAAGGGCAAGGATTGCTTGCAAGTTTCTCAATTTATAAATAATCAGATAGCAGAAATTGTGCAACGCTATCCCAAACGGTTTATCGGTTTGGGAACTTTGCCAATGCAAGACCCAGATTTGGCAATTCAAGAGATGGAAAGATGTGTAAAAGACTTAAATCTCAGCGGTGTCGAAATTGGTTCTCATATAAATGATTGGAATTTATCAGACCCCGCTTTGTTTCCATTTTTCCAAGCAGCCGAAAAACTAGGCGCTTCTATTTTTGTGCATCCCTGGGATATGATGGGCAAGCTCAAAATGGAACGTTATTGGTTGCCGTGGTTGGTAGGGATGCCGGCCGAAACATCTTTGGCAATATGTTCGATGATTTTTAGTGGAGTATTTGAAAAGTGTCCTGATCTAAAAGTTGCTTTTGCGCATGGCGGTGGATCTTTTCCAGCAACCATCGCAAGAGTAGAACACGGTTTCAATGTTCGTCCAGATTTATGTGCGATTGACAACAATGTAAACCCAAGAGAATATTTAGGCAAATTTTACATTGACTCATTGGTTCACGATGCTAAGATTATGGATTATTTGATTGATCTCATTGGTGCGGATAAAATTGCATTGGGTTCGGATTATCCTTTCCCACTTGGCGAACATCATCCAGGAAAATTAATTGAAAGCATGCCTTATGATGACAGAACGAAAGAATTTTTGTTGCACAATTCGGCACTGGATTGGTTGGGTTTGTCTAAGGAGAATTATTTGTAGGAATAAGAAAATTATTGGGTTTTTATTTTTGGGCGTTTCCCTATTGGGTCGGGCTGTCCATGACTCCGTGTTTCCCCAATCGAGTTGAGGACAGGCTGCTTTGGTGCTGCGCACTCAGGTAAAAAGCCCGATCATTCCCATCCCTAACGCAAAGGTTTGTGGTTCCCAAAAACTAAAAAAGCCACCTTTGGTATTATAGAATCTAAAAAATATTACTATATTTGTCAAATACCGACAAGTCTAAAATTACAAGTCAAATGAAGCAATATTTTAGAGAATACATTAAAAAATTACGAACAGAAAAAGGACTTACCCTAACTCAACTTGGTGCTAAACTTGATTTGGATTCTGCAAACCTTAGCAAAATTGAAAATGGAAAAAGAGAGTTTGATGAAAAAAGACTAGAGTTATTAGCATCTGTTTTCGGACTAGATATTGAGAACTTAAAAACTGAATTCTTTAGTGAAATCTTTGCTAAGAAAATATATGAAACTAATTGCTCCACAGAAGTTCTCAATGTTGCAGAAGAAAAAGTAAAATACTACAGAGAACAAAACGTAAAAGAAGGAAAACTTAAATTATAGATGTCTCAAAGGAAAGAACAATTAACCGAATTGGTAGATAGATACCAAGTATTCAAAAGAGAAGGGCGTTTAGATTTAAGTTCTGAGGAAACAATTAGAACTTGGATTAATGAATTTCTTGCAATTTTTGATTGGAATGTTATGGACACGTCTCAAATATTGCAAGAAAAAGGATTATCACCAGAAGAAAAACAAAGATTAGAAGAAATTGATTCAACTTCTACACGACCAGATTACACTTTTAAAATAGGCAATCAAAAACTTACTTTTCTTGACGCTAAAGCGGTTTCGGTTAGTATTGAAACGAGCACCTCTTCTGCCTTTCAAATTAAATCTTATGGTTGGTCTATTTTAGCACCTTGTTCATTTTTAACCAACTTTGAAGAATTCGCAATCTATGATTGTACTTATATTCCAAATCAATCACAATCAGCAAATCTTGGTAGAACTTATTTTAAAATAGATGATTACATTGAAAATTTTGATATTTTAGAGCAACATCTTCTAAAATCCAATGTTTTAAATGGTACGCTTGAAAAGCTATATTCAGATACACTCAAAAATGTAAAAAGTGTTCAAAAATTATCTCCTGATTTAGTCTTTGCTGAGCAACTTTCTAATTTTAGGTTGTCTCTAGCTAAAAATATTGTAGAAAAAAACAACGAATTAATTAATGGTAACACAGAGTTACTAGCGTATTTAACTCAAGTAATAATAAATCGAATAATTTTTATTCGAATCTGTGAAGCACGTAGAATTGAAAATGAAGACTTATTACTAAAATTTAAAAAAAATGGCTTTTGGTCTGAATTCAAAAACTCATCTTATAATGATTTTTTTGAACGTTATGACGGACCTCTTTTTGATAGAATTAGTACTATCCAAGAATTAGAAATTGACAATGAAATTCTTATGGAATTGATAGATTTACTCTATTACCCATCTCCATATAGATTTGAGGTTATTCCAACAAAGTTGTTGAGTGATATTTATGAAATTTTCTTATCTAAAAAACTAGTAATTGAAAATGGTGAGGTTTCCGAAAAACTAAAACTAGAATACATCAAAACAAATGGTGCAATTAGTACACCTCAATATTTAGTTCAAGATTTACTTAAAAGAACTATCATAAAAGAAGATTTAATTGAAAGAGGTCTTGAAAGTGTTTCAGATACAAAAATTTTAGACTTTGCTTGTGGTAGCGGAATTTTTCTAATTGAAACTTTTGATTATTTACAAGATGTATTTATTAATTACTACAAAGAAAATCCATCTCAAGAATTTAGTCATCTCTTTTTCCAAAATACTGATTTAACAACATTAACTATTGCCGGGAAAAGACACCTAATTACAAATTGCATTTTTGGGGTTGACATTGACCCAGAAGCTGTTGAAGTTGCTAGAATGTCTTTATCTCTTAAAGTTGTGGATAGTTCTGAGTTTTATGAAAACTATCAAGAAATTGGTATTTTTGGCAATCAAATTTTAAATAATATTGGTAACAACATTAAATGTGGAAATACGCTCGTTTCAACAGATATAAATACAAAATACCCGCAGATAACTTCAGACAAAGAACAGCTTATTAGAACAAATGCATTTGACTACAATAGCTTAAATGGGTTTTCTGAAATATTTAACAGCAAAGATGGTTTTGATTATATAGTTGGTAATCCTCCTTATGTAGAAGTGAAAAATTATAATCTAGAATATCCTTTTATGCATCAATACATAAAGGATGAATATGAAACTACAAAAAATGGTAAAATTGATTTAGCAGTAGCATTTATTGAACGTGCTATTTCAATTTTAAATAATAATGGAAAACTAGGGTTAATTGTACAAAGAAGATTTTTCAAAACTGATTATGGAAAAAAAATTCGTAAATACATAAGTTCGCGAAACTTGCTTTCACAAGTAATAGAATTTGAATCTTCAAAAATATTTCCGAATAGAGTAACATATGTAGCAACTCTGATTTTAGACAAAGTCGAACCTGAGAATATTTCGTTCTTAAAAATCAATTCCGAATTAGAAGAAATTCCCTCAACTTTAAGAAATATTAAACCATTTGAAAATGATAACACTAATTTTTCTACAATCCCTTCTAGTGGCTTAAATCAAAATCCTTGGAATTTTGAAGATGCTGATTTACTTGCTATTAAAACCTCACTTCTTGAAAATCACGGAAAACTCGGAGATTTTGCTATAGTTAAAGTTGGGATTCAAGTACTTTGGGATAGAGCTTATCATATTAAAGTTACCTCCATAAATGATGATGGTACATTAACTGGAAATACACATCTTGAAGAAAATATTACTATTGAAATAGATGCTTGTCGTCCTTTAATGGTAAATGAAAAATTCTACCCTTTTTGTAATGACGAAACATCTACTTATGTTATTTTTCCATATGACACATCATTAGAAGAAAATACACCAATTCCGTTCTCCGAATTTAATGAGCGTTTTACATTAGCTGGGCAATATCTTACTAGAAATAAAGATGAAATTATAAATAATGTAGAAACTTGTGATGGAGAGGAAAACTGGCATCAATTTACTAGAGTTCAGAATCATAAAGCGGTTTATCCAAAAATTTTATTGCCGATGACCGCAAATGATACTTATGCCACTGTTACACAGAATCCTTTAAACTACTGTGATAATGCTAATATGTTTTTCATTAACATTCCAGATAGAAGTGAAATTAATTTGTTTGCCGTATCAGGAATAGTTAATTCAACTTTGTTTTCTGTTTTGGCTAGGTCAATCGCATTAAGCCAACAGAATGGATATTTCAAATTTAATAAACAGTTTATTGAACCAATTCCATTTCCTAAAGAAAATTTTACTACCAACATTGGCTTAGTTAACGAAATTTCAGCAATAGCAATTAATATTAAGCAAATACAACAACAATACGGAGGTTCTTCTCCAAGTCAAAAGAATACGTTAAAGACATTACTAAATACTCATTGGACAAATCTTGACAACAAAGTTTATCAATTATATGATTTAACTATTGACCAAATTTCCTTTTTCAACGAAAGAGGAAGAAATGTTAACCGCATAGAAATATTAGACAAATTATGATTAGTAAAGATGTATCCAAATTTCTTAATGAATTTTCTGATGATTTATTAATTGTCAATAAACTTATTGTTGGTGCATATCTGCAATTCAATAATATTAAGATAAAAAACAACAAATTAATTCTTTCGTGCATTGAAGATAATGACAAGGAAAACATTGATACCTTTATTGATCTAATAAAACTAAAGAATGGAAAATTTGATTTTGAAGATGTAATTCACTTATTTGAAACAAGTATTCCCTCAAAAGATATTTCAGTAAATGGAGCTGTTTATACACCTAATTATATAAAAGATTACATAGTTAAAGAAACACTCTGCAAGATAAAAGATATTGATTTACCAAACATCAAAGTATCAGATATCGCTTGCGGAACTGGAGCGTTCTTATACACAGTTGCACAAAAAATAAAGGCTAAATCGAACAAAAGCTATTTTGATATTTTCAAGCAAAATATTTATGGTCTTGACATCTCAGAATATACAATTACTAGAGCAAAAATTTTACTATCTCTCTTAGCTATTTCCAACGGAGAAGATAAAAAGGAGTTTGAATTTAATTTAATGGTAGGAAATGCTTTGAATTTCGACTGGAATAAAAAAATAAAAAAATTCAATGGTTTCGATATTGTTTTAGGAAATCCCCCTTATGTCCGTGCTAAAAATTTAAGTGAAGAAACTAAATCACTTTTATCGAATTGGGAAGTTACGAAAACAGGAAACCCAGACTTGTACATTCCATTTTTTGAAATTGGTCTTGAATATTTAAAACCAAGTGGAGTACTCGGTTACATAACCGTAAATACTTTTAAGAGAAGTGTTAATGCAAGAAATCTTAGAGAATATTTTAAAATAAATCTATTTGACTTGAAAATATTAGATTTTGGTAGTTCACAAATATTTGAAAACAAGTCTACTTATACTTGCATTGTTTTTATTGAAAAGCAAAAGTCTAATGAAGTTAAATATCAAAAAATAACAGCAAAAGATTTTTTAAATAAAGAGATAGCAGATTTTACTTGTATCAATTACAATCTATTAAACACAAAAAAAGGTTGGATTTTAAACAAACCTGACGTTTTAGAAAATATAAATAAAATTGAACGTATTGGAATTTCATTAGGAGACAAATTTTCAATAAGAAATGGTTTAGCAACATTAAGCAATGATATTTTTATCTTTAAGCCAGTTGATGAAGATGAGAATTATTTCTACCACCAAAATGGTAAATTACATAAAATAGAAAAAGGAATTTGTAGAGATATTATCAAACCTAATAGGCTTAAAAATGAATCTGAAATACCTTTATTAAAAGAACAGATAATTTTTCCTTATTATCAGGAGAATGCAACTTTAAATCTTTTCGATTTTAAATCAAATAAAAAAAAGGTATTTGACGAAGATTACTTTAAAGCAAATTACCCTAAAGCATACAAATATTTAGAAGGAAACAAAGTGCAATTATTGAATAGAGACAAAGGGAAAAATGAAAAGTACAAATGGTTTGAATTTGGGAGAACACAAGCATTAAATGATTTAGGCAAAAAATTATTATTTCCATATATGGCTGGACAACCTTATTTTGTGTATTCTGACCAAGATGATTTATTGCTCTACGCAGGATATGCTGTTTGCTCTGATTCTGAAAGGGAATTGAAAGTGTTAAAAAGAATCTTGGAATCTAAAGTGTTTTGGTATTATATAAAAAAAACAAGTAAGCCATATTCAGGCAATTACTTTGCTTTAGCCAAAAATTACGTTAAGGATTTTGGTATATGTAACCTAAATGAAAAAGAAAAAATATATTTACTAACGACAGACTCCTTTGAAGATAGAAATGATTTCTTGTTGAAAAAATATAAAATAAATCCGAAAGCATTAATTGAATAAGCCTACGCAAGGTTCAAGTACATGTTTTAGTTAGCATTCCTAAACAATAAATCGAAACAAAAGTGCTCTTTAACTGCCATACATTTCTATACTAACTATTAAACACAAAGTTTAAATCTTTTATGAAACAATACCAACAACTACTAAAAACCATAATGGAAACAGGCGTCGATAAAGGCGACAGAACTGGCGTGGGAACGCGCAGCATTTTTGGTTATCAGATGCGTTTTGATTTGTCAGAAGGATTTCCGTTGGTGACTACTAAAAAAATGCATTTGAAATCCATCATTCACGAACTGCTTTGGTTTTTAAAAGGAGATACAAATGTTAAGTATTTGCAGGACAATGGCGTGCGAATTTGGAATGATTGGGCGGATGAAAATGGAGAACTCGGTCCTGTTTATGGCAAGCAATGGCGATCTTGGCTGACTTCCGACGGCAAAGAAATCGACCAAATAAAAGACTTGATAGATGGCTTGAAAAAAAATCCCAATAGTCGAAGACATATTGTTTCTGCTTGGAATCCTAGTGATGTTCCCAATATGGCATTGCCGCCTTGTCATTGTTTGTTTCAGTTTTATGTTGCGGAAGGACAATTGAGTTGCCAACTGTATCAACGCTCTGCTGATTGCTTTTTAGGAGTGCCTTTTAACATTGCCTCTTACGCATTGTTGACGATGATGATTGCCCAAGTTTGTGACTTAAAACCAGGAACATTTGTACATACTTTTGGAGATACACATATTTACAACAACCATTTTGAGCAAGTGAAATTACAATTGTCAAGAGAACCAAAATCATTGCCTACAATGAAGATAAATCCAACAATAAAGGATATTTTTGAGTTTAAATTTGAAGATTTTAAATTGTTAAATTACGAAGCACATCCACATATTAAAGGTGGAATTGCTGTTTGATTTTTTCTATAAATTACTCTAAATTTTATCTATGATAGTATCAGCCATTGCTGCAATCTCACGATTTGGTTGTATTGGAAGGGACAATGATATGCCTTGGAATGTTCCAGCGGATATGCGCTATTTTATGCAAACAACCAAAGGGCATCATGTCATTACAGGTAGGAAAAATTATGAAGCTATGGGCAAGCTTCCTCGCAGAACAAATATCATTGTAACCAGACAAAAAAATTACACCGCAAAAGATTGTATTGTCGTCCATTCCATTGAAGCGGGCATTGAATTGGCGAGATTTAATGGTGAATCAGAAGCTTTTGTCATTGGTGGTGGACAAATTTATCAAATGGTATTTGACAAAAAACTAATAGACAAGTTATACCTCACCAAATTGGATTTGGAGGTTGAAAATTGTGAAGTATTTTTTCCAAAAGTTGACCCTGCCCAATGGACAGAAATTTCTCGACGAGAAGGTGTAATTGATGAAAAGAACACAGTGGCACAGACCTATTTGGTTTTTGAAAGGAATGATTTAATGCTACAATGATTCAATGCTACAATGATTTGATGCTACAATGATTCGATGATTCAATGCTACAATGCTACAATGATTCAATGCTACAATGATTCAATGCTACAATGATTCAATGATTCAATGCTACAATGATTCAATGTTCATATATATTGGTGTCTTTCTAAACATTATAGAACCACAAAACAGACACAAAGCTTATGCTATTTGAACCTTTGCATAAAAATAATAGAAGGTAATTCACTTTAATATGCTGAATTTCATTATCCTTTTATTCTTAACTTAACAACATTGATTCACGCATTTTTCATTATAACATTGAATCATTGTAACATTGAAGCATTAAATCATTGTAACATTTCTAAAAAAAAAAATTAGCAATGGCTTCTTCTTCCATTTCGTAGGCGTGGTGTACTTTGTCTAGAAAATCGTTAACAACAGCTCTAAATTCGATGGTGAAATTTAAAGAAAAATTTTCGTGAATGGCACCGCTGAATAAATGCAGCTTGGCAAACCTTGATCTATTTTTGGAAAACAGCTCCTTAGTATTGGCTGGTGGAACAATGACCTCAGAATCTCCACCGAGAACCAACAATGGTGCATCTGTCCATTTTAAATACTCACCAGGATGCATTTGATCTTCGGCAAAACTGACCAATGCCTTAGTCATTGGCAACATAATATGCGCGGCAATTTCTGGGATGTAGGTCGTTCTTAAACCTCCTTTGACTGCTTTTGTAATATCTGTGTAGCAAGATTCTAGCACGATGAATTTTAGATCATCCACTTCTTCCAAACTATAGCAAATACTTGCTGCGCCCATAGAATGACCATGTGCGGCGATAAAATCATAACCTTTGGCTTGTAGAAAATAATACCAAGCTATAAAATCTCTTTTTTCTTCCCATCCAAAAGAGATTCTAGTTCCTTCACTTTTTCCAGTGGCTCTTAAATCGGGCATTAGCACAGAATAGCCTCTTTCTAGGTATAATTTTGCTTTTTCAACATTGTGGCTACGATTGTTGCCTCTTCCACTAAGCAGAATAACCACTTTTTCAGATTTTGCAGAATCATTTTTAATAAACCAGCCCGAAAGTTTGATTCCATCTTCCGACAAAATCTTTACATTTTCAAGGTTTTTGCCACACAACTTTTTAAGCTCCTTAACAGGTAATTTAGACCTTCTAGTGTATATGTGAACGGCTGCCGCGCTGACTCCAAGAAAAGCAGCAGCAAAACCCATTGATGCGAGCGCAGAATATTTGATGTACTTTATTTTTGACATATCATTGTTGTTGTTTCCATTGTTATTTCCAATAATTTAACGCAAAATTAGCTAAATCAATTCCAAAAACAAGGACAAATTTTGGTATATATATATATCTTATGAGTATTTGGTGATTGTATGACTCTCTTGGCTCTATTAGACTTTTGGTTGATTCTTATCAGGAATCTATATTTTGCAGCACTACAGGAAAAGCTAATAGCCAAAGGCAAAAAGCCAATAGCCGAGTGTATAGTCAGAGTAATAAAAAGGGCTCATGGAGGAATTTAGTGGAAATGCTTTTAGCTTTTAGTTTTTGGCTTTTAGCACTTGGCTTTTGACCAATAGCCAACAGCCACCAATAGCCAACAGCCAAAGACCAACAACGTTTCCACTAAATCCTTTCATGAGCCATAAAAAGACATTGTTAAAGCTTTGGTTACTCACAAATGGATATTTTTTTAGTTTATTTATTTTTATAATGATTACATTTATAATTTATTTTTATCTATTTTAAATGTAGTAAAATTTTTTTATATATGATGTATTAGATGTTAAAGCCATGATTATTCTAAAAAGTTACCCATTAAAGCAATTCAACACTTTTAGGCTGAACGCATATGCAAAATATTTTGTAAGGGTTCATAGCACTGAGGGAATATCTGAATTGATTTATACTATCAAGTCGAAATTTTCGAAATATTGTGTGTTAGGCGGGGGGAGTAATATCATTTTTAGATCGTATTATGATGGTTGGGTGTTGAAAAATGAGATTACAGGAATCCACATGTATAAGCAAGATGAAGATAGTGTTTGGGTTTCTGTAGGAGCTGGAGAAGATTGGCACGGTTTGGTACGTTATAGTATAAGCAATAATTGGCATGGATTGGAGAACCTTTCATTGATTCCAGGTTCTGTAGGGGCGGCACCTATTCAGAATATTGGAGCTTATGGAGTAGAGCTGAAGGACGTTTTTGATTCTTTACATGCGATAAATATGCTTACGGGCGAAGAGGTGTGTTTTAGCAAAAAAGATTGTGAATTTGGCTATAGACACAGTATTTTTAAAGGAGAATTGAGCAATCAGTTTTTGATTACTTCAGTGAATTTAAAATTATCAAAAAAACCTGATTTTAATATTGAGTATGGAGCGATTAAAAAGAGATTGCAAAAACTGAATATTGAAGAACTCAATGGCAAGATATTAAGCGATACCATTTGTGAAATAAGAAGCGGAAAATTACCAGATCCGAGAAGGGTAGGGAATTGTGGTAGCTTTTTTAAAAATGCGATCATTCCAAAGGGAAAATATGAGTACTTGCAGAAAGAATTTAAGGACATGCCATTTTATGAAACCAGTGATCCTAATTTTGTAAAAGTACCGACTGCTTGGTTGATACAAAATTGCGGATGGAAAGGGAAACAATACAAGGAAGTGGCAGTTTATAAAAAGCATGCCTTGGTTTTGATAAATGCAGGAAATGCCAAAAATGAACATGTAATTGAACTTTCTGAAAGAATAATAGATTCAGTTAATGAAAAGTTTTCAATAGAAATTGAGCGAGAAGTAACGATTTATTGAAAATAATGCTTCAATGTTACAATGCTTCAATGATACAATTTTAAAATTCTGGTATAAAGAATATCGTTGGACAAAGGTAGAAAGCACAGAAGTCTACAAAAAGGTTGGGACGAATTACTATCACCCATATTAATGTGGTTTTAGCATTTAGCCCTGAAAAGGTGTTAGAATAAAGGTTAAGACGCAATCCTAATATTAGATCAACGGTTGGCGCGCATTTCCTAATACTAACTAACCAACACCGCACCCAAATACACGAAACTACACCTGACGCGAGTGGAGATAAATACAATGATTTTAGGACGAAGAAAATTTTATTGATACTTTGATGACAATTAAAGTTTGATGTTTTTGTTAAAGGGGTTATATTTAGGGAATAACTGAAAATAAATTATACCCCATGATAGAATTGATAAAAAAAACAATAGATGTTGTAGTCGTAGTATTGATATTCAATTTTTTATATATTTCTTTGAATACAGTTAATGCTTCTAATTGTACAATTAGTGGACTGGATGGAAACTACATAACTGTGGAGCAAGGTGAGAAAGATGAAAATTTTACTTTGATGAGTGAAGTGTTTTTAGAGTATACTGTTCACTTTCAAAACCTCGGTTCCACTACTTCTGAAGACCTTTTAATTCAGGACGAATTTAGTGAATACTTAGATGCTAAATCTTTTGAGTCTTTTGAGATTATTGAAATGTCTCACTTGTCAACGGGTTATCAAGGTTTTGATTTCCAAAATGCCATTGAGATATATTTTGAAGGCATAAATTTGCCAAGTGTTGAGGAGGATGAAGAAAATTCAAAAGGATATATTAAGTTTAGAATTCGTTTTCATAAAGATCAAACAATTCCTGAATATACTAAAATAGAAAATTCAGCAAGAATAATATTTAACAATCAAGAAGCGATTGTTACAAATACGGTTTTTAATACGATGGTCAGTGTTTTGCCATTTCCCGTTATTTCTGTTTTCCCAGCAGCACTGGATTATGGCGAGCGTGAAATCGACGAGTTGGCAAATAAAATCATTCAACTACAAAACATTGGAGGAGCCTTGTTGACCATTTCTAATATTTCATTTACCAATGATGCCTTCTCTTTAAGGTATCCTTTTGAACCTCGGGTAGAAGGGGTAAGTGTGCAAATTATTGAGATTTTCTTTAATCCAATTGCGGCGACAAACTACGAAGGCATTATGCTGATAGAAAGCAATGCTGGATCTTTAGAAATTCCATTAAGTGGTAGAGGCGAATTTAATACGGCTTTGTATGAATTTGATCTTGCTACTACAAAAGTGAATTTATACCCAAATCCAACTTCTAGTTATTCAACGATTGTATTTGAAAATCCAACTGCTGAAAAACAGGTTTTTATCATTACGGATATGCTTGGTAAGATGGTAAAAGTAATTGAAAATCAAAGCAGCCTAGAATACAATTTGGATTGCACTAATTTTAGTAAAGGATTGTATCATTATCAATTGATGAATGCAAGGGGTGGGAGTGTAGTAGTTGGGAAGTTGGTGGTTGATTGAATTTTGGAGATTTTATTTTACGCAGTTACATAAAAATTATCTTTTGTAGTTTTGGATTCTTCCAGTTCATATTCTTTACCCAGAATATCCATAGATAGCTTTAGAATTGGACTTAATTTTCGAATTATTTCAAGAGTCAAAGTACGTTTTTTATTTAGAATTAGTGATGCTGTAGTTTTATCAAAAACACCTTTATTTACCAAATCAGCAGCCTTTAATCCTTTGTTTTCCATTGTCAATTTTATTCGTTCTATAGGATCAAGGTTATTCAACTCACTAAAATCAATAGGGAATTTTTTTTGCTCATAACTTGTAATTAGGAGGGTTAAATGTTCCGCTTTATCACCTTCCGGCGTTTCTGGTTTTGCATCAAACACTTCATCTAATAGTTCTAAGTATTCTTTATATTGTTGTTCTGTTTTTATAATGCTGTACATGTTTGCTTTGATTTTGAAATGATAAATTTGACTGACAGTTCTATATTATATTGGCATCTTCAATGTTGTTGTATTCTGCATGAGTTCCAATAAAGCGAACAAATGCAGTTTGGCTATTGTAATTGAGTCTTAGAATAACTCTGTAATTCCCACCTTTTATATCAAAACATATTCTATTGTTTTCCAGTATTGAAGCATTCGGATAATCATCTTTTAGTTCATTAACTGTGATCCAATTTGCATTTCTAAGAGCTTCTAAAAAACTGAGCATTGCTTTTCTGGAGTCTGCATGTTTATCTGTAAACTCTTTGAATTTTTTCTCAGAAATTATATTCTTCATTGCTTTTTGGTTGCATAATGATTGCCTTTGATCACGTACTTAAAAACAAATATAACACAAAAGTTTGCATAATGCAAACTTTTGTATTATATTTGTTTTGGCGATTTTTGATATTCAGATGCTCGGCAAGACCGTAAAAGTAATTGAAAATCAAAGCAGTCTAGAATACAATTTGGATTGTACGAATTTTAGTAAAGGCTTGTATCATTATCAATTGAGGAATGAGAAGGGTGAGAATATTGCGGTTGGGAAATTGGTGGTTGATTGAAACGATCATTATTTACCTTCAAAAAACGTAGCAACGCTTTCTTGAACTTCTTTATGTGACTGAACTCTTCCTTCTCGTATTGACTCTTCATTTTTTTCGATGAGTTTTAATTGATCCTCAGTAAGTCCATCAGCTTGTTCTTGTATTGCAATTGCTGTATCTTTTATCTTCCTAAGTATGTCTATATCATCAGTATTTGAGATAATCTGCATAAGTTCATTTTTAATTTTTAGAGCTGTCATTAGTTGTTTTTTTGAAAATTGATCTAATCACTGCTATAAAAATAGCATAAATTTCTATCATATAAAAATAGGCTGTCTTTTAGATTACATACAACAGTTACCCAGTAATCTGATAAAAAGCAAGGGAAGCGCGGAGGCCGAAATATCGACGAAGCACCCAAATTCGCGAAACTACGCCCGATGCGAGTGGAAATGTATGGAATGAATTGGAACCGATGATTGGGGAATAATTTGCCACGAAGGACGTGTAGAGACGTTGCATGCAACGTCTTCACAGCGGGCTGAAACCCGTTCCAGTTCATTCCATACATTGCAACGGACAGCGGGGAGAAAACTTAATCGAAGATGATCCTCGCCGTCCAAAAAAAAACCGCCCCACTTATGAGAATAAGTGGGGCGGTTTTATATCGTATTATTTTGAATTTATACCTAATACGCCAACTGAGTTGGTGTTAAGGTAGATCTGTTTATGTACCACAAATCATAATCCGTTGTTTGAATGATTCCGTCCATATTGGTATCAGGGAAATCATAAATATACAATACAGCAGGAGTGAATCTCCATTCGTCAAAGTCTGTGATTTGGATGGATAAATCTGTGTTAATATCTCCTGCAATCATAGCAGCTGCTCCAACCAAAGATTTTTGTACACTTCCAAGTGCTTTATTGGTTCCAGTAGTGAAATCATAAGTTATCAAAGTTGCGGCTGGTTGAGCATTAGCAGTCATTACATCTAAATGGTTTCTGTGACGAACCACAAAATAGAATGGCTGTCCACCAGGCAAATTATTGAACATCAAATCAGCATTGCTATTAGGCTGTGTGATTGATCCATCAGCATGCAACAAACCAACTTGTTGAGCAATCAAATCTGTATTGTTTATACCTGTTCTAACATCTACCAAAACCCAATCCACTACATCTGCTGGGAATGTTGTTACAAATTCTGTTCCAGCATAATTGTAAGGAGGGATATTGTATGGCTGGTTCATAGGAAGTAAGTTTTGCAAATTTAATCTCGTTCTCATCAATCCAGTTACTGGGTCATATGGTCCTTCTAAAACAACTTTTAATCTTAAAGCTACATTAATATTTGCATCACATCCTGTCAAGTCAGCCTCATTATAGGTAGTGCTATCAATACAAGTTGCCGCATTGTCTACAGGCGATTGAAAGTTGTTTGCACTTCCTGGAGTGGGCGTGTTGTTGCCTGTCCACACTTCTGATGCTTCATATTGTAAAGAAGTCGCGTCATTTCCTGAGTTTCCAGAGCTAGAAAATACAGAAGGGTCGGTATCGTCTATGGTTACAGAAATTGTTCCTACTCCACAAGCAGCTGGCATTGTAATACTATAGCTAGTACCGAGGTCCTGTCCTCCGCCCCAAATAATTCCGTCAAGAAGCGTTCCATTATTGTCCCATAAGAATATTTCTTCTGATGAATTTGTTAAAATACCAGCCGAACTATTACCAGTTAACGGGAAAATGTTTCCGCTGTTTATTCCATCATTCCAATTAAAATCTCCATTGCTTGCAGGGAAGCCATTTTCTACTGAATTATCCCCACCGTGAAAAACATAGTAATCACCAGAGTTTAATACCGTATTTGTAGGAACAACAAAGGCAAAATCACCATCTCCAACTACATAGCAACTGATGTCGCAAAGTCCTGGACCTTGACAAAACAATTCTACAAATTCTCCTGAACCGTTGTCAGTATCCCCATTTCCACCAAAAGCATTTGCCATTACTTCATTTATAACAACAGTACCATTAGTTGAACCAACAGCATTTGGATCGCTCACAATTACATTGATATTTGTTTGGTTGTTACTAGCGTCGCCTAAGAAATCCGAAGAAGGAACAGAGATGGTATAATATGGACCAGCACCAGAAACGGTATGTGGACCTGTCATTGTTCCATCAATCTCAATCATCACTTGATTGCTTGATAAATTAATGGCATAAAAAATCACATCCAAAGTATAAAAATCATTGCTTGTACAAATAAGATCAACAGAGACATCATCAACTACGCAAATTTCTGTACAATCCACAACGGCAATATTAACTTCTTGAACAGAACAATTACTTGATGGGTCAAGTACGTAAACCGTGTAAGGTCCATCAGCCAAGCCAGTAAAAAGATTACTCAATTGGTAATTGACTCCGTTTATAGAGTATTGAAGTGTATTTCCATTGGCAATTGATGCATTTATAGTAATTGTTCCAGATCCTGTTCCACCTGTACAATCTGTAACAACAGATGCTATGACAGGCGCAGGAGCACAAGCATTTGGATAAAATAAATTATATTTTGATATAACAGGGTAGTGATCCGACATCAAATGTATTTGATCTTCAAGGGGAGAATTACCAGTAAGTGCATCTTGATTTAGTGTAACATTGGTATTGCCAAATATAACACAAGAATTGTTAACATAGGCAACACCATTAGAAAAGTTACTAATTGAAGAATCAAAAAACTGAAGATCAAAACGATCATCTAATCCTCCTGTAGCTCCTCCATTGGTTCCTGCTCCATTACCATTAAGTACTGCAGCACTACTGCCATCTCTAGTAGATTGCGTAAAAACATCAACAAATGCAGAGGTGTTTCTTTTCCACGGTCCCAAAGGATCAACAAATCCATTGTTAATGATTTCACCGTAGCCAGGTTCTATGTAATTATTACCATCAGTATCAGAAGCCCAATCATCATCATAAAAATTCATATCACCACCTACAATGACATTTCTATCTGCTGGCATCAAAGCAACATAATCTGTTAAATCTAAACAACCATTTAATCTTCTCATATTATCGGCAATTGCGTTGCCAGATCCATTGGTATAAGAAGCCTTTAAATGCATACTGATCACATCTATGTAAGTAGTGTCATTATGAACAGAAAGGTTTGGATCATTTGCATACAATCTATAATGAGAATGCGCTCTAGGCGTGGCATTGGTTGTGCCTCCAATTACAGTAACATTGTTTCTTGGCAATTCTGTTTGACTCAAAAAACTTAATTTAGCTGTATTGAAATACATCATATTTCCCAAATTGTTATAATTGAAAAACAGAGGAGCACGAGCATAAGTTACACCTGATCCATTGATGTTTAATGCATTTAACAACATGTCAGCTCCAGCCGAGGATTCCATCTCTTGAACAATGATGACATCTGCAAGTGAACTTTCTATAATATCACTAAAGGCAGCTGCCCTAACATTGTTAGAAGTGGCATCACTAGAAGGAAAGTTTAATACATTGTAGTTCATGACACAAATCTGCTCGTCTTGTGCTGAAGCAGAAAAGATACACGCAAAGCATATCAATATTGTAAGTATTATTTTATTCATAGTTGAGAATATGTATAAGTAACTGACCAAAACGCAATTAAATAAAAAATTTATCATTACATTTGAATACTTTAGTTAAAGTATTAATGTCTAAAAACCAGTTTCTTGCGCAGGAAAAAAATGGACTTCAAAAGTAAGGAATCTTTTGCAACAAACTAAGATTATTTTGCAGAAATATGTGTTAAATAACTACTAATAAGCAATTTATCTACTTACTCCTCCACATATTCCAAAACAATCCGATAGAAAGTAAGAAAGCAAGAAAGTAACCGAAAACACTGATATACGGGTAACCTTCGTCAGTCAAAACATCATTTGCAAAATTATTATTAGTCATCACAATAGAAGAAGCTATTATGAATGTCATCATGATCAGTGCAATAATGACTCTATTGGTTACAGAGTTAATTTTTTCTAAGAAGGATTCGTAGTTGTGATGTTGAAGGTTGACTTCAAACTCTCCTTTTCTAAATTTTCTCAACGTTTCCGTTAGCTCCGACGGCAATCTGCGAGAAAGTTCATCAAATTGCATGACTCGATATAGAATTTCCTCATTGATGTTTTCCGTTGAAAATTGATCTTGAATCATCTTCGAACCAAAAGGGCTAACCAGTTTGTAGATATTTAAGCCAGGGTGAACTTGTTTTCCTATTCCCTCTAAGATCGCCAACGTTCTTAAAATCAGAAAAACAGAGCTTGGAATCTGCATTTTGTTTTCATAAATGATTTGTTGAAGTTTTGTTCCAACTTCTGTAATAGAGGAGTCTTTTAAATTTGCGTGAAGATGATCTTCAATAATTTCATTAATAGCATATTCAAAAGCTCGTTTGTTGAGCACATTGTCTTCAATTGCCAACTGTTGCAAACTCGTAGCAATCTTTCGTGCATCTCTTTGTGCTAAACCTACAAAAATACCAGCAAAAGCAAATTTGTCTTTTCGCATTAAGCTGCCCACCATTCCATAATCAATGAGTGCTAATTTCCCATTTTTCTGAACCAAAACATTTCCAGGATGTGGGTCTGCATGAAACATTCCGTGTATAAAAATTTGAGCTAGATAAATGTTGATTAACTTTTCACCCAACTCTTCAGGACTGTGTCCCCACGATAAAATTGTTTCTTTATCTGTTATCTTGCAGCCACTAATGTATTGACTGATTAAAACTTTATCCGTTGAATATTCAGCATAAACAGTTGGAACAGTAAAATTCAATTTGTCCTTATAAAAAACTTCGAACTGAGTCATATTGCGAGCTTCAATATCATAGTTAAGCTCACGTTGCATGGTTTTTTCAAAAGTTTCTACAACCGCTAGTATATTAGTGATGCCATTTTTTTCTAAATAACTTTCGGTACGACTTGCCAGCTCGTGCATAATGGACAAATCCGTTTCAATCGTATTACGAATATTGGGTCGTTGTACTTTAACAACAACTTCATCCCCATCAACGAATTTTGCACGATGTACCTGACCAATAGAAGCAGAACCGATAGGACTGTCTAAAAAATACTCAAAAAGCTCATCGGTTGTTTTCCCAGTTTCTTTTTCGATTATTTGATGAACAACAGAAGATTCAAAAGGCGGAACCTGGCTTTGCAATTTTGCCAATTCCTTTATCAATGGAAGGGGTAATACATCAGGACGATTACTCAACACCTGAGCAAATTTGATATAAGCAGGTCCCAACTCCTCCGTCGCCAATCGTATCCGTTCCCAGCGAGAATATTCAAAAATCGACTTTGTTTTCCGCAACCATGTCAACTTTCTGCTATCGGGAATAAGGTGTTTCAAAGGCGTATTTATAACAATATCTTCAAAACCATATTTCAATAAAACCTGAATGATTTCTCTGGCTCTATTGAGATTCTTTATGTTTTGTATGGTCCTATTAAAAAACAAATGATTTTTTTGTGTAAAGATACGTAGAGTCTGAATAAAAAAATGCCAAATCCACACTAGGTGCGAATTTGGCAAAACTTTGTGATTCTTACAGGTATTTTATTACTTCTTAGCAGAAGATTTAACCTTAATAGTTTTTGTTGTAGAAGATTTTGTAGCAGAAACAGTTGCAGATTTAACTGTAGCTTTTTGTGCTTTCTCTAATTTGTTGATTTTTTTCAACAAAACATCATAATCTCTCTTGCTAATCAAGTCAAAACGACCCATAATGTTATCAAAAACATCTTTCGCTTTGTCTTCTAAGTTTTCACGTCTTGCTTCAGCAGATTTAGTAAAAGTATTTACAATTCTTTTACCTTCTTTTTTGTAATCACCATCTAAATCAACGAAATTGTTTACTTTTTGCTGAACTTTTTCAGTTGTATTTGCAACTAATCCAACACCTGTATAAAGAACTTTTTTAATTAATGCTTCCATCTTATTTATTATTTTAAATTTTTATGTAATATTTTTTTATTCTAATGTTAGCTGCTTCTTATTCAGCCGCTTCTTTTTCTAAACGCTCTACTTTTTTAATTAGATCATCAATATCGCTTTTGCGAACCAAATCTAATTTGTTGATAATACCTGCAACCATTTCGTTCAATCTAGTCTCTAACTCACCTTTCTTTTCCTCAGTAGATTTTACAAAGCTCTCAACGATTTTTTTTCCTTCGTCTTTGCTGATTTTATCATTATCAACCAAATCATTTACTTGTTGTTGAACTTTCTCTGTAGCAGAAGCTACTAAACCAACACCTGTGTACAATACTTTTTTAATTAACTCTTCCATTTTGATTAATGTTTTGTTTTTGTTATTTTATTGATTAGCTATTGAACAATTGTAAGTAGCTACTTTCGATTAGGTATAGGTCAATTCCTGTGCCATTCCAAAAAGATTGGCAGTCATTGTTTGAAAAAGCATTTTTGTCGGTCAGCTTGACTTTTTTAGGCTGCTGTCTGCCAACTTGACTAAATGTATTGTCAGCTATGCCTGACACGAAATATAGTCAATTTGGCAGTTGGCAGTTTTTTAGAATTTTTTTCTAAAACCTTTGATTAACAATGGAATCCATCCCAAAATGGGAATGTAAAAACAGATAGTAATAGGGCTTTGAAACAAGATTCTTATAAAAGAACCAAAGCCCAAGTCTAAAGGTTTTTTCTCACCCGTTTTTTGAAAGTGTTTGTATTTATTTTCAAATTCCGCAAACAGCAAAGGCCAGCCAGCAGGGACGGTATAAGGAAACAACCGCCAGTTTTTAAAAAGTACGCTAAAGAATTCTTTTAAGTCGTAAGGCTTTTGACCATGTTCTTCAACCGCCTTATCAAGGTCCTCCTGAATTTGCAAGCGACAATCTTCCGCTATTGCTTGCAATTCTTCTCTGGATAACTCATCAATAGACTTATCCGTCATTTCATAAGGTTTTAATTCTCGGCACCTCACAAACTTTAATTTTGCAGGATAAGCAAGGTAGAAAATCCAGGGGACCAGCAGTAAGAAGGGCGTTAAAAAGCCCAGAGGAAAAAAGGGAACACCTAATTTTTGAACCAGTTTATCCACCCAATCTAGCGTATAAGCGTAAGGGTTAATATACTCCCCATTGATCGTAACAATTCCAATGACATTGGTTTTATATTTTATGCTATTGTAAATGAAAGAAGAAGAAAAACGCTGTAGCTTATATTTATTATTAAATCCCTTGCCAATACCAGGCACCCCTTCAGGATAGATCAAAATATTTCCACCTTGATAATGCATCATCGTTTCCAAATTCAAAAAGGTAGCATCAACAGAGCCAACACGCTTCCACAAATGAGGGATCATATAGGGATTCATCAACAAAGATTGACTCAACATAGGCGCGACGACAGGACGAAAAGCATCATCAAACTCATATCCACCCATTTTATAAAAGAGTGTAGACATAATCATACCATCCCAAGGAAACGCCATTCCCGAATGATTGCTTATATATATAATAGGTCTATCTGGATTGGTACGAGCTGGCAATCCATCTTCAAACCCAATCAGCTCAGCTCTAAAATAGTATTTCGCAAGAAACTCAGTAATTTCTTGGCTAAGAAACTTCCCAAACTCAGGATCGAGGTATTCGTCATAAATTTTTTGATTCCGTCTAAGTTCCTCTGTCAACATATAGATTTTATAATTATTATTTAGGTTCCGTAAGGCATTAATTATTAAAGCATTGCAGCATTAAAGCATCAATTTTGTTTAGTTAAGCAAATCATTCTGTGGTTGAAAGTTGAAAATTGAAAACGTTCAAGCACTCTTGCATCCCCAAGGTGCAAAGCACCGCCCAGCAAAACATTCTCGCATTCTCGCATTCAAGCATTCTCGCATTGTAATTAAAGCATTGAATCATTGCAACATTGAATCATTAAACCGAAGTTGGCACAATATTGTTAATATAAATACTGAGATGACAATAAATTTAGTACATTAGAAGCGGAAAATGGCGATTAGAAAGGAATTCTTGGAAAAATACACCAACAAACACTCACGATTCATCGTGGTGGATGGTAAGATGATTCATTACAGAGATGAAGGCTCAGGACAACCCCTATTACTTGTGCATGGAGCTTTTTCGTCATTGCACACTTTTAATGAGTGGACAAACATCCTCAAAAATCATTACCGCATTATCCGATTAGACCTTCCAGGTTTTGGCTTGTCTGATGCTCCCGATTGGGAAACTCCATTTGGAGTGGACAATTTGGTGAATTACGTAATTAATTTCTTAAAAACCCTTGAAATAGAAAAATGCCACATTGCAGGTAGTTCTTTAGGAGGTTGGATAGCGTGGGAGTCTGTATTAAAAAAGCCAAAGATGTTTGACAAACTGATTTTGCTATCATCGGCAGGTTTTATGGATTCCCGATCAATACCGACTCCATTTTTAATGGCAAGAACCCCCTTTGCAGATAAAATCGCCCAATTTGCGATCAAGAAAAATTTGGTAGAGTTATTTCTCAAACAAGTTTTTGTAAATCAAAAACGCATCACTGATGAATTGGTAGATCGCTACTACGATTTATTTGCCAGAGAAGGCAACCCCGAAGCATTTTTTAGACTAGTCAATGGAAAATTTAAGGACGATACGTTAAAGTTGAAAAAAATCAAAAACGAAACTTTGATTATTTGGGGAGAACAAGACAAATGGGTTCCAATGAACAACGCCTTCAAGTTCAAGGACAATATTCCAAATTCCGATCTTGTAATTTATGACGACCTCGGACACATTCCAATGGAAGAAGCTCCAGATGCTACAGCAGAAGATATACAAGAGTTTTTAGGCGTACTGGTTACTTATTAACCTCCCATTATAAATTGGAGTTTACACAGTGGAGGTGCTAAATTATGGAAGCGATGAATGCAGCCTCCAATCTTCCGCCTCATTACCTTTCGAAATAAATGAAATAATAGATTGCACCGATTGCTAAAATCGCAATGAATAAAATTATATCATATGGTGAGTGCATCACTATTGTCTATAAAGTGTAGGACAATGCCTTGCGCTTGCCCTTTTCATCCTACATAGGAATTCGCACATTGTTTATTCAGATATTCTCGCATTTCAGCATTCAGGCATTCAGACATTAAACAAAAACCGCAATCTCCTCCAAGCCTTTCCTCTCCAAAACAGGAACAACCGCATCCTCCGAAGGATAACCCACAGGAAGCAATAAATAAGGTTTTTCGTTTTCTGGACGATTTAAAATTTTAGCCAAAAAATTCAATGGGCTAGGAGTATGAGTAAGTGTAATTAGACCACACTGATGAATAGCAGAAATCAAAAAACCCGTTGCAATACCAACAGATTCCTGTACATAATAATTTTTCTTTTTTTCACCATTCACGAAATCATAAGACTTTTTAAAAACAACAATCAGCCACGGAGCAATCGTTAAAAACTCCTTATTCCAATCAGTATTAAATGGTCGCAAATCATCCAGCCATTCATCAGACATCCTTCCATGATAATTTTCATACTCTTCTTTTTCAGCAGCCGTTCTGATTTCCTGTTTCAACGCAGGATTAGATATAGCAGCAAAAGTCCACGGCTGCTTGTGCGCACCCGACGGAGCCGAAGAAGCCGTTTTGATAATATTTTCTATAACAACCTTAGGCACTGATTTATCAGAAAATTCTCTAACACTTCGCCTTTTATCAAGCATTTTATAATAATTCTCACTACGAGCAATCATTTCATCAGCAGAAAAAGAAGTATGTTCATATTTTTTAAAAGAAGAATCCATCCGCAATTTTTTTGCAAATTTAAGGAATTTATATGAATTTAGGAGCAATGCCTTGCGCTTGCCCATCTCATAAATGTGTGGGAATGCCACATTCATCCTTCGCGCTTCCCTGATATTAATGCTTGAATGCCTGAATGCTTGAATGTAAGTGGCAATAACATCCAGCAAAAGTGGCAATAACACTGAATATTCTCGCATTCTCGCATTCAAGCATTCTTGCATTAAAGAATTTTGTATCTTGTCATCCATTATTTCACCAATAGCACGCCAATGACCACGCAAATAAACTCTTTAGAAGACTATAAAAAAACCTATAAAAGAAGCATTGAAGATCCCGAAGGATTTTGGGCAGAGCAAGCCAATACATTCACTTGGTTCAAACCATTTGACAAAATACTAGATTGGAACTTTGACGATCCAAGTATAAAATGGTTTAACAATGGCAAGCTCAATATTACTTATAATTGTTTAGATCGCCACATAGAGACAAAAGGTGACCAAGTAGCAATTCTTTGGGAACCCAATAACCCCGAAGACGAAGTAAAAAGCTATACCTACAAAGAATTATTAGTCGAAGTAAATAAATGTGCAAATGCACTAAAATCAAAAGGAATCACAAAAGGCGACCGAGTTGTTTTTTATATGCCAATGGTTCCAGAATTAGCAATCGGAGTACTTGCTTGTGCAAGAATAGGAGCGATTCATTCAGTCGTTTTTGCTGGATTTTCAGCCCGAGCTTTAACCGATAGAGTAGAGGATGCCCAAGCCAAAATGATCATTTGTTCTGACTATAACAATAGAGGGAAGAAAAGTATTCCCGTAAAACAAGTTGTAGACGATGCTATGGATTTGGGATGCAATAGTGTTGAAACTGTTTTGGTGCATAAAAACACAGGTGGCGAAATAAACTGGAGCGACGATTGCGATGTATGGTGGAACGAATTAGTAAATGCACAATCCGATATTTGCGATCCCGAATGGATGGACTCAGAAGATATGTTATTCATTTTATACACCTCTGGATCAACAGGAAAGCCCAAAGGCGTTGTACATACTTGTGGTGGTTACATGGTTTACACATGCTACAGTTTTAAAAATGTCTTTCAGTACAAAGACGGCGATGTTTACTGGTGTACCGCCGATATTGGCTGGATAACAGGACATTCATACATCGTTTACGGACCATTATTGGCAGGCGCAACAACAATGATGTTTGAAGGCGTTCCAACCTATCCCGATGCAGGGCGTTTTTGGAACATCTGCGAAAAGCACAAAGTCAATCAATTTTACACAGCACCAACTGCAATTAGAGCTTTAATGGCAAAGGGCGATGATTGGCCACAAAAATATGATTTATCCTCAATTAAAGTATTGGGATCTGTTGGCGAACCTATAAATGTGGAGGCTTGGGAATGGTACGATGCCAACATTGGAAAAGGCAATGCACCCATTGTAGATACTTGGTGGCAGACAGAAACAGGTGGAATTTTAATTACTCCCTTGCCAGGGATCACCGACACAAAACCAACCTTCGCATCTTACCCAATGCCAGGCATTCAACCTGTTTTAGTAGATACAGAAGGGAATGAAAAAGAAGGAAACGAAGTAGAAGGATTACTCTGCATAAAATTCCCTTGGCCCTCCATGCTACGAACGACATACGGCGATCACGAAAGATGTCGTCAAACCTATTTTGCTCCTTTTAAAGGATATTATTTCACAGGAGATGGTGCAAAGAAAGACAAAGATGGCAGAATTAGAATAATAGGCAGAGTAGACGATGTAATCAACGTTTCAGGTCATAGAATAGGAACAGCGGAAGTTGAAAATGCCATAAATGAGCACCCGAATGTCATAGAATCGGCAGTCGTTGGTTTCCCACACGAGATAAAAGGACAAGGCATTTATGCCTATGTTATAACAGACGACAGCATAACCAATAAAGAAGATTTTACATCAGAAGTATTAAAGGTCGTTGTCAAAGAAATCGGTCCAATAGCAAAACCAGATGAAATACAAATAGTTTCAGGATTACCAAAAACAAGATCAGGAAAAATTATGAGAAGAATATTGCGAAAAATAGCATCAAAAGACACCGATAATTTAGGAGACATTTCCACATTATTAAACCCAGAAATAGTAAAAGAAATCATCGGGTAGGGGCGAATTGCATTCGCCCGTGGGTAGGGGCAATGCCTTGCGCTTGCCCGTGGTTAAATACAAGGATAAAATACCTAAAACTATAAAATGATAAATAACAAAGTTGTAATAATTAAAAATATGGTTTGTCCACGATGCGTGGATACAGTAAAAGATATTATTACAAAATTTTTTGGACCTAATTTTGTTATATTTACATAGAATACGGAAACAGATGAACAAAATTAGGTCATATCGAATCATAAATTGCTTTTTAGCTGCACTGATGTTGTTTACATCTTTGGGCTTAAATGTCGATATGCATTTTTGTCAGGGAACATTAAAAAGCATCAGTCTTTTTGGCGAAGCACCATCCTGTCATCAATTAGCAACAAAACAATCTTGTCACAGTGCTGGAAAATCTAGCTGCACAGCTAGTATGGCTATTGGCAATGAAAAAAAATCTTGTAAAAAAGATTGCTGTAATAATAAATCTCAATTGATAAAGTATGACGGAGACTTGATTGTTTCTCAAACAATTGTCCCAACTTTTCACACTTTTCAATTTATAATCATACCCATTGTTGAATACTTATTTAACAACATTTCTTACGTTTCACAAAACAATAAATACCAAAATTACAAACCTCCATTACTGAATATAGACATACCCGTTTTTGTTCAGTCATTCCTTCTTTAAAATACTGAATTCATATTATTTATTAAAAACTCAAGTTTCATAGTTCTTTCTAAATAACGACAAAACAAAATTGCCGTATGGGAAGCGTGGAGGATGAATATGGCGACGAAGTAGCTAGATATACGAAACTACGCCCGATGCGAGTGGAAATGTATGGAATGAATTGGAACGATGATTGGGGAATAATTTGCCACGCAGCAATGTAGAGACGTTGCATGCAACGTCTGCGCAAAAGTACCAAAACCAGTTCCAATTCATTCCAGACATTGCAGCGGACAGCGGGGAGACAACTTAATCGAAGATGAAACTTGCCGTCCAAATCAATGATCAAATAATAAGTTGCAGACAGATTCCACCATGCAAAACTTGAGTTAAAAACCATTTACCTAAAATGAATTCAGATACCAATGAATCTTATAAAATATATAATGATGCTAGTTGTCATTATAACAATGGTCAATAGTGTAAATGCTCAGGGACCACCGATTACGGCAGACAAGCCAATAATGCTAGGAAGCAAAACGACGGTAGTAAAAACATTAACGGAAATCAGAAAATCCAATCAAGGAACATTTTTAAGTGCTCCAATACTGTTGCATTATTTGCCCACTTCCAATTCATTAATTGGGATACACGTTCCCTTTACCAATTACAATTTTGAAGACGATCTTTTAAAAGATGGATCAAGTTTAGGCGATATTTCAATTCTTGCCAAATACCAATTTTATAGAAAAGATGGAATGGGAAAAACCTTTAGAATGGTCGCCAAAACTTTGCAAACATTGCCAACAGGTAAAAGTCATAATATTGATGGAATAAATACAGGCGAATATCAAAGTTATTTAGCATTGATTGCAGGTTATGAAAGCATCAAATACGGAATTTCAAATGAGTTGGGATACAACTTGATTCCTGGGAATAAAAGAGATGAATTGATTTATAAACTGGGTTTTGGACTGCCTTTACTAAAGTCAACATACCCCGTTAAACAAATCAATTTGTACTTTGAATACCAAAATAAATGGTTCGTAGAGACCAATGATTTCCTGCTACTTTATGCCCAAGGCATCCAGTATGCAAAAGGAAGAATAACAGTAGAAACGGCTATTCAGTTTCCATTGGACCAAACAATATCGGAGGAAGAAAAGCGCGATTATAGCTTGTTTTTAGGAACCCGATTTGTTTTTTAAATTTATATTTAACAAAATAAAAAACATAAAAATGAAATCATCAATAATAATTTTAGCATTTTCTCTTTTTGGAATCACATTAAATTCCAACGCTCAAAATAGCGAAATAGATAATTTTGAAGTAAAAGTAGACGGTTTAGGCTGTTCTTTCTGTGCATACGGTTTGGAGAAAAGTTTCAAAGAACTAAAAGGCATCAAAGACATAAAAATTGAAATGGAAACAGGTATAATGAATTTCACCTATCCTTCAAAGAAACATCTTTCAATCGAAAAAGTAGAGGCACAAGTCGATGAAGCAGGATACACAGCAGTGAATGTAGCCATTACAAGAGGCAACGGAAAAACGGAAGTTTCAGAGCAAAAAGTAATGGAAGAAGTTGCGGCAGAAGAAATAGTGGAAGTAGCATTTTTTGTTGCAGGAAATTGTGGAATGTGCCAAGCAAGAATCGAAAAAGCAGCCAAGGATATAAATGGCGTTTTAAAGGCAAATTGGGATAAAAAGACCAAAGATTTGGTCGTGTCATTTGACGGATCAAAATTAAGCCAAGAAGAAATTGAAAAAGCAGTAGCAAAGTCAGGTCACGACACCAAAACCGCAACAGCAGACGACACCATTTACAAAGAATTACCAAGATGTTGCCAATACCGATAGGGGCAGTGCCCTGCACTTGCTCGTAGTTAAATACGTGTGTGGTTAAATATTCGCATTCGTCGAGGTGAATTGCATTCCACATGATTAAATATCTGCAATCACGAAGTAGCAATGAGCATTAGTTGAAAACGCTTCAAAGATATAATGCTACAATTACAACATTAAATAAATCATTACTCTATTTTAGAACTTAAATCGTATCTAAGATTTTCAAAGTCTTGCAAGAGTGCCTTAGCATATCCAACTTTTAGTGGAGATTCTATTAATAAAGGCAATCTGTTATCATCATCTGTTGCCCAGATGGTCATAAAATCGCCCTCGTTAAATGCGTAGCCATCCATTAAAGCAGGTTTTAATTTCAAGCATCTGAAAGTACCGAAATCTGTTTTGAGTTCTTCCTTTCCAAGGTAAATAATGTAAATAGGATAAGTTGCCCCATCCATTATTACCTCAACAGGAATGGTGTCATTTGTTTCTAATAGGTTGTAGTCAATATTTCTAGTGTAATACACCGCCGATATCATATCGTGAGTGCAAGAATTAATGTCAACGTTTTTATTTTCATACTTCAGTTCACCACGTCGATAGAAATAATCAACATGTGCATTTTGGTTTTTATGATCGAAATTATAACGCAATTTTTTAGTGTACCCACCTTCATTTACATCTCTATCAAAACGAAGAGGTTTTAAGCTTTCCTTGTCAATATAAGATTCATATACATCATGCACTTTATAGAACCACTCGTATCTTTTAAAAGTTTTTCCAATGGCTCTGGTATGATAAACCGTTCTATCATTGATGGTTTCCTCAGAAATATCAAAATTTACCGTTCCCGCTCCCATCCAAATGGCTTTCCAATTGTAAGAAATTTTGTATTCTAATTTTTCTCCAGCATTAAAACTGATCTTCTGTTCGATGCAGTCGGTGGTTTGTGCGGAGGCATTATTATTGGTAGTAAACAGCAAAATGATTAGCAAGAATGCTATTTTTAATGCTTCAATGTTACAATGCTTTAATGCTTCAATTTTAGAATGCTTTAATGCTTCAATGCTACAATGCTTTAATACAATGCTAAAATGTTTTAATGCTATTTGCATATAGGATTTAAATTTGAAAATATTTAGAGTTAAAAATCATTTGTAGTTTTTAGGTCATTATTAATTTTTTATTGAAGCATTGTAACATTATCGCATTGAAGCATTCTTATATTGAAGCATTATTTTATTCCACGAAATTTTTCTTCCTCAACAACACCAAAAAACCAATAAAGGCTGGAAACAACAAATTCACCATCCACAAGCCAAAAGCAGCGGTTAGTACTGCGAGAGAATTTGCTTTTACAAAATCCATAAAATACAAAGCGACCTTTCCACGAATGCCTAATTCTACTATGGCGATGGATGGAATGATCGTTTGAACAAAAAAGATACTAAAAATCAGCATCAATGCAGTCGGTAAATCAATATCAATTCCCAATGCCCAAAAGAATAGACAGTATTGAAACGAAAAGATAACAAACCGCAAGGCAGATAATACCAAAAATGTACTCAGCTCTAAGATCGAATATTTGACAATAGGATTAAAATACGATTTGGTTTTTTTGCTAAAAGGCAGTTTGTCGAGGATTTTTTTGACCCATTCCAGGTTGTAATACAATAGAAATAAGGCAATTGCACCCAAAACAGATAAACCAGTAAGAGCAAAAATAAGGCTAGAATCATTTGTTAAAAAGTTAGTATAAAAGAAGCTCCAACCAAATAAACCAATGGAAAAACTCGCAACAATTTGACTGAAACTACCGATAAGTGTTATGGCAATACCTTCAATTCGGCTGGCATTTTTCAACAGTAAAACACGTCCTCCAAACTCACCAATTCGATTGGGGGTAAACATTGCAAGTGTGATTCCCGCACAGATCGCTTGCAAGGATGTCCACCAATTGATGTTTTCTATTTTAGAAATAAGCAACTTCCATTTAAAAGCTTCGATTCCCCAATTTAGTGGCATTAGCAAAATACCAAGTATCAGCCAAATTAAATTTGTACTGTTAAAGTTGAGCCAAAAAGTGGTGGTGAGTTGATAAAAATTTTCAGATTGTATTTTTTGGTAGATCGACCAAATTAATAATAAGAAAATTCCAAGTTTGAGGAATGGTACAAAAAACTTGTTTGCACTTTTAAGTTTACTATTTTGTTTTTCATTCAATAAATGGTTCTCTTATGATTAGTCTTTGTTGCTATTTAGCAGTTTTTTCAACCGCTCAACTTCGTTTTGCAAATCAAGACTCTTTTGCAATGCGGCTTCAGCCTTTTCCTTCTCTTTTTCAGCCTTTTCCTTCTCTTTTTCAGCCTTTTCCTTCTCTTTTTCAGCCTTTTCCTTCTCTTTTTCAGCCTTTTCCTTCTCTTTTTCAGCCTCTTCTCTAGCAATTTGTTTCAATCTAATATGATGATCAATAACGCTTTCTACCTCTTCAATTAAGTCAATGTTATTCCAGATATTTTCATTACTAGCAGCGTTGCGTAAACGCACTGCCATCATATTTAACAATTCGTTTGACTTTAATTCCTTCTCTTTGATTTCAAGAATTTTGTCCGTATCATAAGCGATGAAGGATTGGTTGAAAATTTGAAGTACTCTTTCTAGTTCTGTTCTAGCAGGGTTTTTCATACGTCTTATCTGTATTACAAAACTATCGTGTGTAAGTTTTTCAATGAACTCTTCCTTTACATCAATTTTTTTTGAGGTTATAAGATCAATGTATTCTCGATTTACTTTAACAACAGGTGTTTTAATATTTTTTAATTTGAACCCCAAAAAGTAAATGGTCAATATAGGGAGACTGGTGCTTTTTTGTTTCTTCTTGAACTTAACAGTATTTTCCTTTTGGTAATTACCCCCTAAATACTTCCTGAATCGTAAAATATCTCCTGGCTTTTTACTTTTTTGTAATTCGATTAATAACTTTTTATTTTCTCCATTTGGGGTTTTTATAATAGCACCAAAATCTAACCTTAGAATAGTAAGTTCAAAGCGTTCTGAACGGGATAGATGTTCTTGCGGCAACATAGTCAACTCAATGATTTCCTCCCCAATAATAGTAGACAGTAAACGACGTGCAATTTCAGCATCTTCTAGAAGGTACTTGAAAAAAACATCATATATGGGATTGCCGATTCTCAATTGTTTTTCTTCCAAAGTTAATCTTTTTTTATTAGTTTTTATCTTAAATCAGTATTATAGCTTTTACAGACTAGGCTTTTCTACCAAAAATTTAGCTACACTTTCGAGCAAAAATCAAATCCGATAAAGTGGTTTTGCCTTTTGTCAGTTCTAGTTGATATAAATTTTGGTTTTGAAAGTTCTCCACATAATTTTGTACAATGTTGGATAACCATTGTATTTCAGCTTTTAACTTCCAATGCTCCCCATTTTGATTATGCAAAACCAAAAACAAACGATTGCTCAGATGTTTTCGGTTTTGCTGACTCTGATTTTCGTAAAGCCATTTTATGAGCGGAAGCGGATCATTCTGAACCTGTGTGTAATATTGCTCATAAGCCTTTGGAAAAACCGTCATCTTCAAATCGAATGGGGTTTTATTGATATAAAAATCTAGAAATTTATCCTTACTATTCTCAGCTGGAATGACTGTTTCTTGTAAACAAAATATTTTTTCTATTGCTTTAGCTGACCAGAAATTATACCATCTATTTAAGCAATAATCAAAGTATAACTCATAATCAGTATCATCAAAAAATAAATCCTTAATTGCCGAAAGCAAATCATCAAACAACAAAGTATTGTAGATAAAATTTGTTCTTCGATCAAATGAATTGTTTTGCAACTGCCTCCATTTATATGGATAAATATGTCGTTTTTTTAATTCGCGCTCTGCCAGCAAAATATCCATCTTACCAATTTGTTTAGACTATTAGGACTTTTATCTTATAATGAAATTTTTTCAGAATGCAAGTTTGGAGAGTATAGATTAATTAGGTTAAATCATCCTGTTTTGGGAGGAAAATCCTATTCTGGGAAAATTTTAAAGAGAATTTATAGATTTTGCCTGTCAAGAATTGAAAGAAAAATTGCATATGTCTTTGGGTGCTAATGTACTACTGATATTTTTCAATAGACTAATAGGAAAACGAATCAATTGGTACTAGAATTGCTGATTAGTATATGGCTAAAGCCACCAAAAACTAATTGAAATAAGTTATTTTGTTGAATTAATATGTTTAGGAATTGCTCAGTTTTCTAAGCTCAGTTATTTAAATGTAAAACCCTGAAGAGGCAGTCTTCAGGGTTTTTTAGATTATGTCTTTTTCAATACATGCAAATACTCCACTGTTTTATCTGCCTTATGATTTCGATTGTAATCAGTATCCGCCTTAAAGCGTTGGTAGTCAGTTGTAATCAAATCATACTGACCATATTTTTCTAAAGTATTTCTAATAACATCGTGTGTCATTAGTCCCTCATTGTTATAGCTGATGAAAATGTGTTTGAATTGACTGTTTGCAATGAGATTGTCAAAACTTTCTGCTACCTCATTTTTTTTACAATACTTGGATTTGTAATAGGCTCTCAATCCAGTTTTGCCTTTGGGTTGAAAATTATCATACAATGCAATGGTATTCAAAATATGATAATTGGCACCATATTGTCGGCGATTGTAAGGTGGGTCTAAATACAGAATATCTCCAGAGATTTTTTTAATTAGCTCATTCGCATCTTCTTTAAAAACCTCGTGCTTCGTTTTGCTTTCGGTGAAATTTGCAGCCTTGATGATCAGTTTGTTCTGGGCAGTTTTTTTTATTTTTTTCAAATAAGCACCATAAACAGAAGCCGTATTGGCAACCTTATCTGCACTTTCAAGCAAACTCGCCAACAAAAAGTAATATTGATCTTGAGAAATTTTATTGGTGCTATTCCAAAACCCAATTACTTGCCTTGCAGCATCAATTATTTGCCCATTTTCATCAGAAAAGTACTGACGATCCGTTCCACCACCACGACAATAATTATTATAGATGATTCCTTTTTTGGGAGGTAGGCTGTTTAAGGTGTCTACTAAGATTTTATTTTGCTTATGAATTTTATTGTTGCCAATGTAATTTCTCAGTAAAACATAGCTATACTCTTCAATATCACTTGCAATTACATGCTTTGTGCATTGTTTTAAGTATCGGGCAATGATGCCAGTTCCGCCAAAAGGTTCAGCGTAAACTTTATCGGATAAGTCGTCGCCAACTATGCCTTTAATGCTCGATAAAATAAATGAAGACAGTCTTTGCTTTGAGCCAATGTAGTTCATTACTAGTGCAAATAAAAGCAAAAACAGACTGTTTAACGATTGTTTAATGAAATATTTATATTATGTGGTTATCAGACTTAATAGGATTGATTTATCCTGAAATTTGTTGCGCTTGTAATCAGCGACTTACAAAGCAAGAAGAAACAATATGTTTGCATTGTATATACTCCTTGCCCAAAACTAACTTTTTAAAATACGACGACAATCCCATTGCTCGGCATTTATGGGGACGCGTTCCATTTGAACATGCGACTTCCATGTTCTATTTCACCAAAAAAGGGCTAATCCAAAACCTGATGTATGAATTGAAATACAATGGTCGCTACGATGTCGGCTTGAAGTTGGGTGTAAATTTGGGAATGGCACTCAAAGAAATTAGTTTTTGGAAAGAAATAGATATGATTTTACCCGTTCCATTGCATCCAAAGAAACTGAAATCAAGAGGCTATAATCAGAGCGATGCGATTGCAGAAGGAATGGCAGAAGCAATGGATATAGTAACTGATCCATCCGTTTTAAAAAGGGTGAAATTCAATAAATCACAGACCAAGAAAGGCAAATTAGAAAGGTGGTCGAATGTTGAAAACATCTTTGAATTAAACGATGCCGAAAAAGTCAAAGGAAAACATGTCCTGCTGATTGATGATGTTCTGACAACAGGTTCCACATTGGAAGCATGCGCCGAGACCTTATTGAAAGTAGAAGGCTTGAAGGTCAGTATTGCTACGTTGGCGTGTGCGGAGTCGTTTTAATTTTAAAAACCGCACTTGCATTTTAAAATTTTTGCATTGTATAAGTAACGATGAAATAATAAATTCTTCATTTGGTCGAGCTTATTTTATTCTTTATTGATAAATATTTGACTTTTCGACGCTTGGCAGCATTATAGAAGTATTTCTCAAAGATCAATAGGGACAAAAGAAGTTCAGTCCAAATGAGGGTTTATTGTTTTTTCGTTTTTGAGTAACAATAATATTTTAAACTAAATCCCATTAAAAATGTCAGGCGATAAACCAAAAAAAAGTGGTTGGGTTGGATTACCAGAAGATCATGTATTCAAAGGCTATCATGAAATATACCTTAATGAAATACCATTAGAGGATTTTACAGATTCAGAAACACCTGAAATGATAGTTTGGGGAATATTCGGAGATTTTGAAAAAGACCAAGCAGAAGAAGTATTAAACACAATAATCAACAGGTTGCGAGCAGTATCAAAATCTGATAAGATACCAGATAAGTACATAAACAATTTGGTATTGTATTCAGTATTGCGAGATTTAGATGTATTCGTAACACAAAAACTTAGAGATATGGCAATTTTTACAGATGAACTAGTACAGAGTCACATCCTTTATAAAGAAGGCGCAAAAGCAGCAATTAATGAGGCGATAGAGGCTAAAGCTAAAGCCATAGTGAATTTAATGATGGCTGATGTTGATATAGAAATCATTAAAAAGGCTTTCAATTTGACACAGAAAGAATTGGAACAATTGGTAGTGAGTTGGCATCTGAAGGACGTAAAAGGCATAGATATTGAATTATAAATATTAGTAGGTTTTTTTTGTACATTAGGCATTGTATAGGTTTGTATTTTATGACGAGGAATTGATAACTCTATATTGGCGACTTATCTGATTGTTTGGTTGATTGTCGTTGTGGGTTAATTGATTCCTCTTTTTTAAGGTGCTAAAGCTATCCAAACCATTGACGAGCTAGGCTTGGACATTAAGAAACTTAGGATTCTTCGTAAAAAAGCCATTGATGAATATTTAGAAATTTATTCAGAAGAAGAAACAGATGAAATATTGGAAGAGTTAAGCGAAAAAGGCATTGAAGGAAAATACATTCCTTTTTGCAAAGCAATTGAGTTTGTATTGGTTGGGAATTAGCAGGCTTTTATGAAAAATTTTACCATAAAATCGAAAGTTTAACACTAATTTCACATTTGCTACCGTTTTGTATTTTACAATTCAAACATATATGCAGAATAATTTTTTTCTTCCTACTTCGGTTTTATTTCTATTTGTAGTTTTTTTGTTGACTCAGTTATTGTTCTCTTGTAAGGATGATGCGATAACAACCAATTCTTCAGATCTATTAACCTTGACAGCGGATACCATCACTTTTGATACTGTTTTTACAAGGGTAGGCTCTACTACGGCTTTTATGACGGTTCAGAACGAGCACAACAAAAACATAAAGACGGATATTGTCTTGGCTGGTGGAGAAAATTCGCAGTTTCGTTTGAATGTGGACGGAGTACCTGGCTTTGCTTTTGAGGATGTGGAGATTTTGGACAATGATAGTCTGTACCTTTTTGTGGAGGTGACGGTTGATCCAAATGATAAAGCGAATCCTTTTATTATGGAAGATTCCATCATTTTTATGACCAATGGCAATGAGCAAAAAGTGTTGTTATTGGCCTATGGGCAAAATGCGATTTTCTTTAACGATGTGGAGGTATGCAATGAAACATTGACAGATGAACTGCCTTATGTTTTTTATAATAGGGTCTACGTATTCGAAGATTGTGAGATGAATATAGAAGAAGGAGCAAGAATTTATATGCACAAAACGACAAGCTTTATCATCGAAGGAACTTTGAATATAAATGGAACCAAAGACAGCATGGTAACTTTTCAAGGAGACCGCTTGGAGCAATATTTTGATGATAAGTCTGCGCAATGGAATGGAATAGAATTAGCGAGAAGCGGAACGGCAAATGTAAAACATGCCAAAGTAAGAGGTAGTTTTTATGGATTTGTAACTGGCTTGCGAACCTTTCAAGATGATATTATTCCTTATGTGGATTATAATTTAGACAACGCACCTGAATTAAATTTAGAAAATACCATTATTGAAAATTGCTTTTTAAATGGAATTGTTTCGATAATGAGCAAGGTTTCAGCGGTAAATACTTTGATTCATACTTCGGGCGATTATTTGTTTGCCTCAGAATATGGCGGAGAATATGATTTTGTCAATTGTACTTTTGCCAATTATGGATCTTCAGATTTGGCGCATAGAGACGAAATTATTGCCATTGGTGCAAATGCAATTGATGTTGGTGATGAGGATATGTCTAATATTATCAGTGCCCCTGCGGATTATTATTTTGGAAATTGCATCATTCACGGTTCGGAAGACGAGGAGTTGGCAATTTCAGAATCAATAGAAGGGCAAATGCCTGTTGATGTTTTATTTGAAAATTGTGTTTTAAGAACAGAAAAAAACATTGATTCACTGATCTTTGTCAATTGTATCAAAAATCCAGATAGGCAAGATACTTTATTTGTCAATCGCCAGGAATGGAATTATCGTTTGAACAATGAGTCGCCAGCGATTGATTTTGGTTCTTCGAATTTGTCAGAAGGTCCAGAAGTGCCAATTCAGGATTTGGATGACAGAGACCGTGCGGATGGAAAAATTGATGCGGGTTGTTTTGAATTTTCGGAGGATTGATTTTTGGTCCATTTTCTCTCCAATGAAAGAAAAATAGGATGATGAGACAACCATAATACTGAAATTTATAACAGAAATATAATGAGTGAAGAAGCAAAAGTTTATCGACTTTGGAAACCAATTAATTTTAGTTCTGAATGGAACAAGTGTGATACACTTATTCTTGATGATTTATCTGCTTCATGGTTCAAAAGAAGATCAACTTTGAAAGAAAGCTCAGTTGAGTATGCAGAATTTCTTAATAGATTGAAGCGAGAGCATGCAATTGAAACAGGAGTAATAGAGAGATTGTATGACTTAAAGAAAGGAATAACAGAAACATTCATAAAAGAAGGATTTGTAAAGTCTTATCTCAGTCATGGCGATACCAATATTCCTGACAGTGAACTAATGGCTCATTTAAATGATCATTTAGATGCCGTAAATTTCATATTTGATGTTGTCAAAGAAAATAGGTTACTAACAACTGGTTTTATTAAAGAATTACATCATCTAGTCACTCGGAATCAAAAACATGCTGAGGGTAGAGATCAATTCGGAAATAAACTCCAGATAGAATTATTGAAAGGAACATATAAGGTAAGAGAAAATAATCCAACAAGAGACGATGGAACAAGAATTTTATATTGTCCTCCAGAACAAGTTGCATCAGAAATGGACAACCTTGTGGAGCTATTTAATAGACTTGTTGATGAAGAAGAACAGTCTTTGATAATATCCACTTGGTTTCATCATGCGTTTACAACAATTCATCCATTTCAAGATGGAAACGGAAGAGTAGCAAGGTTACTTACAAGTTTAATATTTATCAAGTTTGGTTATTTCCCATTTACAGTTTTAAGAGAAGAAGCTAAAGTGAAATATATTGAAGCATTAGAAAAAGCAGATGAAGGAAATCCTCAAAATTTAGTTTCATATTTTGGAGAAGTCCAAAAAAGAAATATCCAAAAGGCACTAAACATAAAAGAAATATCAAGTACATCTTTGGAAGAAGTACAAGAAATATTTGTTAGGAAAATAGAAAACTGGAAACTAAAGAAGGAGGAAACATACCAAGATTTGCTTAAAAGTAATAGAATGGAAGTTTTTACCTATTGTAGTTTTGTCATCAATGATCTGAAAGACAAATTAGAAATACAACTAAATGGAAATGCTGAGATTACTATTACAAGTTGCTCTTTTAACAATTTAGAGAAACAGCATTATTTTTCCAAACAAATTATTAGTTATGCAAAAAAGTATGATTACTTTTTTAATCGTGCATTACCAAAATCTTGGTTAGCCTTTAGAATTAAATTGTCAGAAAATAAAAAATATCAATTGGGAATAACAATTCATCATTATGGTTATGGTGATACTACGCTTGCAATAGGTTCATTTCTTGAATTTAAAGCAAAAGGTGATGATGAAAAACTTGACACTACTTTGCCTCTAGAAATTCTGCCGCATGTACTTTCAATAGATGATAGTATTGAAGGTAAAAAGAAAAATATAAGAAGCTATATTGAAAATGCTATGACATTGACCTTGGCTCAAATTGCGAGTGAGATAAATTAAGGGATGTGGATTTTTATTGATTTGGGCGTTTCCTTACCTATCGCAGCCCCAAAAACGCCAAGTGTCCAATATACACTAATACCTTGATACACAAAAATTTGTTTAATACTTCTTTATATTGTATTAATTTGATTATTTTTGCAGCCCAAAACAAAAGCATAGTACTGTGACTAAAGATCAGCTTTTTAACTGCACAAAAATAGTTTTCTTATTTGTTTTTGCTTTAATGATAAGCACGACAATGATTTGTGCGCAAGATCATTCTGGACATAAGCATTCCGGTCAAGGCCACTCAGGTCATGATCATTCAGGACATAGCCACGGAACTAAGGCTCCAGGTAAACATGTGACACCTAAAAAGGTTGGTAGCCACGCAGGACACAATCACGGTGCTGATGGACACGATCACGGAAGCCACAGCAAGGATGCACATGCTCACGGCGATCACGATCCAAACAAAAATTTCAATGTTAATGAAATGATTATGCACCACATTATGGATTCTCACGAATTTCATATTGCTGGTGATATGGCTATTCCACTTCCTGTTATATTATATGTACCAGGCGAAGGATTGAAAACATTTTTATCAAGCAAATTTGAGCACGGACACAAAGAAGTAGATGGTTTTGCAATGCATCACGGAAAAGTTGTATCAACAAAAGGATATGAGAGTGCTGATTTGTTCAACTTAATTGGTGGCTCTGATAATAAATTATACTACGATTTTTCTATTACAAAAAACGTTTTCACGATGATGTTGGGAGCATTGATAATGTTCTTACTATTTATGATGGTTGCTCGTGGTTATAAAAACAGAGCAGGAAAATCTCCAAAAGGATTACAAGCTGTAATGGAGCCATTGTTTGTATTCATCCAAGATGAGGTTGCAAAACCAAACATTCCACACAAATGGCAAAAATATTTACCGTTTTTGATGACGTTGTTCTTCTTCATCTTAATCTGTAATTTATTGGGATTGATTCCATTTTTCCCAGGTAGTGGAAACGTATCAGGAAACATCGCCTTTACATTTGTATTGGCTTTTATCGCTTCAATGGTTGTGAATTTCAGTGCCAATAAACATTTTTGGGCACATACATTATGGATGCCAGGTGTACCAGTAGCAATTAAGCCAATTTTAGGAGTGATAGAATTTATCGGAGTAATCATTATCAAACCAGCTTCATTGATGATTCGTTTGTTTGCAAACATCAGTGGAGGTCATATTATCATTTTGAGTTTGATAAGTTTGATATTTATTTTTGGTCAAATGGGAGAAAGTATTCCTGGTGTAGCAGTTGGGTCAATTGTATCAACAGTGTTTGTTTTGTTTATGAATTGCATTGAGCTATTTGTAGCCTTTTTGCAAGCGTTTATATTCACGATATTAACAGCCTTATACATTGGTCAGGCAGTTGAAGAACCTGAACATCATTAAGTAACAGTAAAAAAATAAACTGTTATTAGAGAAAGAAAAAAAGAAAAAGAATTTTAGTAAAAAACATTTTTTAGAATTAATTAAAATAGAATATTATGATTTACGGTATTGCCGCAATTGGTGCAGGTTTAGCTGCAATTGGAGCTGGTGTAGGAATTGGCCAGATCGGTGGTAAAGCAATGGAAGCTATCGCTCGTCAACCAGAAGCTTCTGGAGAAATCAGAACAAGTATGTTGATTGTTGCTGCACTTGTAGAGGGTGCTGCACTTTTCGCAATCGTTGTTGCTTTCTTGGCTGCTGCTCCAGCTGCGTAATAAAGATATATATAAGTCCATCAAAAACCGAGATCGGTTTTTGATGGTACTTTATCTTTTTTACACACATTAAACCATTTTTTATTTACTACTAATAAGAATCACATGATATTATTAGACGCTCTCGATTTAGTAAGACCCGCGCTGGGCTTATTATTTTGGACAACATTGATCTTTTTATTGCTTTGGGTACTATTAGGCAAATTTGCTTTTAGACCAATTGCTAATGCTTTGCGTGATCGTGAAAAAGGCATTGATGATGCTTTGCGTTCTGCCGAAGATGCAAGAAAGGAAGTTGCCAATCTAAAAGCTGACAACGATAAAATTTTAGCAGAAGCTAGAGAAGAACGTGCCAGAATCATCAAAGAGTCTGAGGTGATGGGTCAAAAAATCGTAGAAGAAGCAAAAGAAAAAGCAAAAGAGGAAGCAAGAAAAGTGAGAGAAAATGCTACGGCTGATATTTCTAACCAAAAATTGGCGGCGATTATGCAGGTCAAAAATATGATTGGTGGATCTACAGTTGATTTGGCTGAAAAAGTATTGAAACGTGAGTTAAACGATACTAAGAGTCATGAAGCTTTTGTCGAACAAGAAATGCAACGAATCAATCTAACTTAAACCAAGCAATATGTCTGCAATAAGGTTAGCCACCCGTTACGCTAAATCTATCATTGGTCTTGCCCAAGAAAAAGGCGAGCTAGAAAATCTATACAAAGACATATCTGATTTAAGGACAGATTTAGATACTAGTCAGCCTCTTAGAACTTTCTTTAAGAATCCCATAATCAATCCTTCCAAAAAATTAAAAACTGTGGAAGCTTTGTACAAAGGAAAAGTCAGTGATTTGACCTATTCTTTTTATGAGATCATTGTAAAGAAAAGAAGAGAATTGTATTTGCCAGAAATAGCTGATGCTGTCGTTGAACAATACAATCAGATAAATGGAGTTTTGGCTGCACACGTAACAACAGCCGTTCCGATGTCTCCAGAAATGGTAGAAAAAATCAAAAAATTTGTTAGCGCAAAAGCTGGAAATCCAAAAAATATCAATTTGGAAGCTGAAGTTGACGAATCTTTGATTGGAGGTTTTATTTTGAAATATGAAGACAAGCTTTACGATTCGAGTGTAGCAAGCAAGCTGCGTGAATTGAGAAAAAGTTTTTCAGAAAACTAAGCAACGTTTAAAAAATAACTTCGACATTTGTACTGCAATATTTTCCAATCTACGTCGTCAAAAATACTCGCCGTAGCCCTGCTATGACTGCGTTTTTTTCCGAATCGTCGGACCGCTAGTATATTGAAAAATATTTTTGTAAAAATATCGAACCTATTATTCAAACGTTACATAAATCAAAAACAGACATTTAACCATTTAACAATGTCAAAAAAAATAAAAAATCTAGAATTATGGTCGAAGTAAGAGCCGAAGAAATATCAAATATATTAAGAGAGCAACTTTCAAACTTCAAGTCTACTGCTGAGTTAGAAGAAGTAGGAACAGTGCTTCAAGTAGGAGATGGTATTGCGCGTATTTATGGTTTGACCAATGCCCAAGCTGGTGAGTTGGTTCAATTTGAAAATGGTGTAAATGCCATCGTACTGAATCTTGAGGAAGACAATGTTGGTGCGGTAATGATGGGAGCTGCCGAAGGAATTAAGGAAGGAGATACGGTAAAACGTACTGGACAGATTGCTTCTATTCCTGTTGGTGAAGGCGTTATTGGTCGTGTTATCAATACATTGGGAGAGCCAATTGATGGTAAAGGTCCAATTCAAGGAAATACCTATGAGTTGCCATTGGAGCGTAAAGCACCAGGGGTAATTTATCGAGAGCCAGTAACAGAGCCATTGCAAACAGGTATCAAATCTATTGATGCGATGATTCCAGTAGGTCGTGGTCAGCGTGAGTTGATCATTGGTGACCGTCAGACTGGTAAAACAGCCGTTGCGATTGACACGATTTTGAACCAAAAAGAGTTTCACGAAAGAGGCGAAACAGTATATTGCATTTATGTAGCTTGTGGACAAAAATCATCTACAGTTGCAGGAGTTGCAAAAGTATTGGAAGAGAATGGAGCAATGGCTTATTCAGTTATTGTAAATGCAGGAGCATCAGATCCAGCACCATCTCAGTTCTACGCACCATTTGCGGGTGCAGCGATTGGCGAGTTCTTTAGAGATACAGGTCGTCCAGCTTTGATCATTTACGATGATTTATCTAAGCAAGCAGTTGCTTACCGTGAGGTGTCATTGTTGCTTAAAAGACCACCAGGACGTGAGGCTTACCCAGGAGATGTATTCTACCTTCACTCACGTTTATTAGAACGTGCTGCAAAGATTATCAACAACGATGAAATTGCCAGCCAAATGAACGATCTTCCAGAAGTATTGAAACCATTGGTAAAAGGTGGTGGATCATTGACGGCATTGCCGATCATTGAAACACAAGCGGGTGATGTATCTGCCTATATTCCTACGAACGTGATTTCGATTACAGACGGTCAAATTTTCTTGGATTCAAATCTATTCAACTCTGGTATCCGTCCTGCAATTGATGTGGGTATTTCGGTATCACGTGTGGGTGGAAACGCTCAGATCAAATCTATGAAAAAAGTATCTGGTACATTGAAACTGGATCAAGCACAATTTAGAGAGTTGGAAGCATTCTCAAAATTCGGTTCTGATTTGGATGCGACTACGAAATTCGTTTTGGACAAAGGACAGAGAAACGTGGAAATATTGAAACAAGGTCAATATTCACCATTGCCAGTAGAGGAGCAAACAGCGATCATTTATGTTGGTACAAAAAACTTGATAAGATCAGTGCCGATAGAGAAAGTGAGAGAATTTGAAAAAGAGTTTTTGACATTGATGAGAAATAAATATGCAAGTGAATTGGCTGAGTTGAAAGCAGGTAAATTATCTGATGGAGCAAAGAAAGCAATTGAAACAGCTGCGGCAGAAGTTTCAAAACAATTTGCAAAGGCAAAGGCTTAGGTCTTAATTTTAATTGATTTATTAAAATTTAAACAAACAAAAGCAGGATATGTCAGGTAAGCTTAAAGAAGTAAAAGATCGGATTGAGTCGGTAAAATCGACACAACAGATTACCAAGGCGATGAAATTGGTTGCTGCATCAAAGTTTAAGAAAGCGACAGATAGGATTGTACAAATGCGTCCTTATTCTGTGAAGTTGGGAGAGATGTTGGGCAACATTGTTACGGCAACGGAAGGCGATGTTAAATTAGAATTAGCAGAAAAGCGCACATCAATCGACAATATGTTATTGGCAGTTATCACTTCTGACAAAGGACTTTGTGGTGGTTTTAATGCCAACATCATCAAGCAAGCAAAATTGGTTATTGAAGCTAATATTGATTTGTACAATGCAGGTAAAATTTCTTTAATGCCGATTGGTAAGAAAGCAAAAGATGCTTTTAAGAAAGATAAAAACCTGACCATAATAGATGAGCATTTAGATCTTTTTAGTAAATTGAATTTCGACAACTCTGTTGAAGCGATAGAGTTTATTTTGGATGGTTATACAAGTGGTCAATTTGATAAGGTGAATGTTTGTTACGCACAGTTTGTAAATGCAGCCGTTCAAAATTTCAAGACGGTAGACTTTTTACCAATTCCAAAAATAGAAGGAAAAGCAACTGGTGATGACGGAAAGAAATCAGCAAAGTCTGATTACATTTTCGAGCCAGACAAATTCACTTTGATTCAAGAATTGGCACCAAAGATTTTAAAGACGCAATTTTACAGCTACCTATTAGATAGCAATGCATCAGAGCACGGAGCGAGAATGACGGCGATGGAAAATGCATCAGAAAATGCGAATGCGATGTTAAAAGACCTAAAGATTGCCTACAACAAAGCGAGACAAGCCGCGATTACAACCGAGTTAACGGAGATCGTAAGTGGTGCAGCCGCATTGAAAGGTGGTTGATAGAAAAATATATAAGAAGTGTAAGCACACCAATGAGACACTTTAAAGACCCAAGGATGATTTATTTTGTTCTTGGGTTTTTTTTATGCTAGCACGCACCCCGTCATCCCCGAATTTTCAAGCCGAAGGTGAAGAAAATATCGGGGATCTCCCTATGTTTAGGAGGCAACCCGTAAAAAGCCCCATCCTCCTCCCGTGCAAGTCCAACCGAATTTTTAAGACGTATGTAATGGTAATTTGCTTAGGAACGACTCAAAAATAACTGTCCACTTTGAAGTTGTTCTTTTAATTTTCTGTGTCGTTATTTTTCTCAACAGTAGCTCGGCTATTCTCTTAAAAAATGCCTAGCAGAAAATCAAAATAACTTATTCAAACTTGGACACTTATTTATGAGCCGTTCCTTAGGTCATTAAACCCCAGCGAATTAAAAAACTGATAAATTAAAAAAAAGTTTCATTTCACAAAACTTTTTGTGTATTTTTACGTTTTAATTATGAAAATACGCTTAATCAGAGAGGACACAATTAAAGAATTCCTAAAAGATAATACTGGTAGTAGAGCAGCTTTTACAGGTTGGTTGAATTCTTTAAACTCTGCAGACTGGAATACAATTAATGATATTAAACAAACTTTTAATTCTGCTGATTTTATTGGCGAAAACAGAATCGTTTTTAATATTGGTGGAAATAACTACCGAATGATTTGCAAGCTTCATTTTGGTAAGAAAAAAGTTCATTTATACATAAAATGGATAGGAACTCATACTGATTATGACAGGCTTTGTAGCAATAATGAGCAATATACTGTTTCAAAATATTAGAATATGTCCAAGCTAAAATATACAGTAATCAAATCTAAGAAGCAATATTATGAATATTGCACTTTGCTAGAAGAATTAATGTTTTCTAATGATGATTCAATGGAAGAGGAAATGGAGCTTATAGATGTGCTTATAGAAAAATGGGATAATGATAATAAATTTTACGAAGATTTAGATCCCATAGAATTACTTAAGTATCTTATGGATGAGAATGAACTAAAGCAAAAGGATTTAGTTGAAATCTTAAAAATAGGAAAAAGTACAGTTTCCAAAATATTAAATAAAACTTGTGGGTTATCAAAAGAGGCAATCAGAATTCTTTCAGATCATTTCAAATTATCTCAAGATGCTTTTAATAGGGAATACCAATTAAATAAACCTATGTCATCTAAAGCTTAGATGGTAAGTAAAGTGAAAAAATAAACTGAACTAAAATTTATTATCAGCAAGTGTCATTCCAGAATTTTCTAAACGAAGTGCAAGAAAATATCTGGAATCCCCAACCGACAGAGGACTAAACGAAGTATTCTAAGTTTTACATAAACAGCCTAGAAAAACAAAAACGTGCTGTTAAACAATATCTTGTTCTTATCGGCTTGGGATCTGGAATGCCAGCCCAGTCAGCTATTTTCCTGCACTACGCTGGTAAAATTCTGAGATGACTCGGAGATATTTAGAACTGCACCAATCAATAAGCCAAATCCCCATCAAACTTCCCCTTATGAAGAAAACTCCTCTTCAAAAAAACATAAGGAATATGATCCACACCCTCCAATTCATAATAAAAGTGGTTCTGATATTCAGCAAATAGAGCAGTAGCAAAAGGACCTGATAAATCTATTTTTGCATCTAATAATTTTGTGTTTTCCTCTCCAATAATTTCTTTAACCTTGTCCCAATGTGAGAATTCTAAGTTTTCATCATTATTTTGAAGTAGTATTGCAAACTGTAGTCTTAGTCTAGGAGTTAGTTTTTTTAAACCATCTGAGTTTTGAAACATTTTAAGAAAATTATCCAAAATAACTGAGTTCTCAATTTGGTGTTTGTTTATGGTTGCTAAGTATAATATTTTGGTATTAATTAGATAATCATGGAAGTAATTATGATCGTTTTTATACAGTAATAATAATGCTTTTAATAGATCATTGAAAAGGTTAATAAAACCTGAATCATTTAAATCGTAGAAAGTTGATAGTTGACCAATTAAATCAACGAATTTATGAGCTGAAGAATTATTAAATTTCTTGATAAAGTTCTGATATTTTTTTTCAATAGTACCTATATTTATTGCATTACTTTTTAATGAAATAAGATGTAAGTATAATATTTCAATTGCGAAAGAAGAGTCGAAGTCTTTGAGACTAAACTTGTCTAAGCATTGAATAATAATTCTGTTCGGAAATATTTTGTCATTGTTTGTGTGAGTGGAAGGATGTGATTTTACAATATGTAGTTTGCATATAATAAAGTACTGAAGATATTTGTTAATAAAATCATTTAAGCTATCTGACTTTTCTTTGTTTTCAATTTTTGATTCAAAACAATTGATAAATACTTGACTGATTTTTTCTAAATCTTCAACCGAAATCTCATTAGAGTAACTTTTTGTTAATTCAGAGATGTAATATAAGTACCTTAAAATATGGAAATCTGACCATTCAGTTATTTTATCATCTATTCTTGAAAGAATAAATTTGTGGCTAGTAGAAATAATTTTAGATTCCCATAAAAGCTTAAATGTATTTAAAAATCTGTCTATCCCCCAATTTTTTGAATATCTTATAATCGTATCAAAATAGAAACCTTTCGATGCTAATGCACCATAAAGGTATTTGTTTAAATTACCTGTTGAATCTATTACTTCTTTAATAAAAATTTTATCAATTAGACTGAGCACATAATCCTTGTGAAAAAAACGACTCAAGTTTTCAAAGAGTCGAATTTTTTGAAAAGAATTGATATTATTATTTTCTATTAAATCAATCGAAAAATCTAACAATAACTTTTCATCTCCTCTAAAAAACACATCAAACTTATCATTGATAATTTTAATTGCAGAATCTTTAAATTCTGGCTTTTTATCAATGATTGCAATTAAGTCTTTTAGGGAAGAAGTAGAATCACTTATTAATACCTCATAATCATTACAAGCAATTTTGGCACTGTCACGGAAGTTGTGTGTTAGTTTTGATTTTCTATGGCTTAATAAAATTTTATTTTCTTTTTCTTCAACATATACCCATTCTTTGAGTTTTGCTGTGGTGTTTTTATTGCCACACAATTCCCAGAGTTTGGTAATTTTTTTCCAGAACTGTTTGTTTTTGTCTGTTTCTGTTCGGTCTTGGCTTTCAAATTTATGAGTTTGGTTTTCTGCTTCCTTGTCTGTTTCGCTTATTCCATATAAATCAAATGGGAAAGGTTTAGATTTATTTATTGCCACCCAAAGCAATATGAGATTTTGCGAATAAATTCCCAAATGTTCCAAAACGGGCTTGTTGTTTATCAGAGTAATGCTACTGGTTGGAAACAAACTAATATTTGTACCCAATACAGCTTTTAGTTCTTTTTTTATTTTATTAATACAAGATTTTAAAATAAAAGGATCTGTAAAAAACTGACTCGTATATTCAAATAAAAAACGAGTAGTATTGTAATGCTTGTGTAGCCAATTGAATCCCCAGCAAAATCTATATGTGTCTTCTTGAGACAATTCTTCTATTTCATCATCTACAAACTCTTCTTTAAAAACAGATAGTAAAAAATCTGCTGCCAGAAATTCACCAAATGATTTGTGTATAAACTCAAAGGTGTATAATTTATTTTCGGATAAGTCGGTGGCTTGGTTTTTATGAATAAAGAAAAATCCTTTAAATATTAAACTCGGTTTTGCATCATCACCACCGATTCCAAAAGTATCCAGTTCGGAAGCAAGTTTTTGTGTTTCTTTGTAATCAACATCATTTAAAAACATCAAAGTGGCAATGGCTCCCAATCGTAACCTGAATTTTTTTGAAATTTTTGCCTTCTCAGGATCGCTTTTATCCTTAAAATCAAGTTCTTTTACTAGTTGTCTTTGTGTAAATTTTTCAAATAATTTATCATAGAGTTTACTTTGGTTAAAATCTTGTTCAAGTGTTTCCTTCTGTAAATCAGCGTCTTCAAAGTCGTATACTGCCAACATAAACAACAAAAGTGGCTCTTGCGCTAACTCTTGGACAGAAGGATTGTCGGGAAGTTTAAAAGGTGTAAATCCATTTTTTAATTGAGATTTATTCCACTGCTCAATCCAAAGCTGTTGTCGTTTTGAATCAAAAGGGTTTAATTTGATGATTGTTGTATCATTGGGAATGTCAACATCCTGCATGACCGTCAAACGACTGGTTAGAATGATCCTTGCTGAAATGCTATAATCTCGATAAAGCTCAGCGAGAAGGTCTTTGATACTCTTAACATAATTATTAATTTCTGCTTTTGAGGCACGCAATAATTCATCAAAACCATCTAAAATAATCACAGGAATTCGCGACTTAAATTCTCCTATCCAACTAATCCAATCGACATCAGTAAATGATGACAAAGTTTGATTGATGTGTGTTATAGGATTGTTGTCAGTCAGCACTACATCACGAAGTCTGACAAAGAATGGAACAAAATCATGGCTATCACACAACCTTGCGGCAAGTACATTGCTCAACATTGACTTTCCAGCACCAGGATTTCCCAAAATAATAATTGGTTTTAATGAGTTTTCAGGTGAGTATAATTCATTGCATAAAAACTTTCCAATATCTTCATTGATTTTAATGTCCTCAGGTTCCCAAAAACTATCTAACAATATCCGCTTTTTATGTTCGGTTTTATTGTAAGTTATTGTTTTAAAACTTTGCGGTATAAATATTTCCTCTGTTTTGGGATAAACTATTCCTTCAATGTCTTCATTGTCTAAAAGCTTTTCAGTTAACTTGCTTTTGATTTGACTGTGATGCGCCTTTATATGTTTACGTTTATCTTTTTCATACAACTCAGAAATATCTCCTATTTTACGAGAGAGAAATATTTGATTGTCTAAAAGCGTTTTAAAACCAAAAGATTCTTCAAATTCATAGTTTTTAAGATTTTGTATTTTAGTAAATGTAGTTTCAATGGTTTTTATAAAATCCTTTTGAACTTCTATTTTTTCAGTATTCTTTATTTCTGATTTTTCTAATTGCTTTAAAATTTCATTTTGCCCTTGTAAAATGCTTTTATTGTCTGTAATTGAAACCCATTGTGCAAATTCTGGGAATTCTTTTGAAAGATGGATAAGATAAGCGTTGTAGTTTTTGAGAATATCTTTGATTAACTTAACAAGTATTGTATTAATAAACTCTTTTAAATTTTCATTAGTTGCTAATTTTTTTGCCAATTCACTTACAATAGGCAGACAAGTAGAATGAATGATTTCCTTAACACTGATTTGCGAATCATCTTTTAGTTTGATGATTAAGTTTTTCGGCTTTTTGTCATTTTTTCTATAGCTAAGTAATTGGGCAAGGGCAGACGAATCAAAATTTATTTTATTAAATGGCTGAGATTTTTTTTCAAATTGTTCAACATATGGAGTCAAAATATTTTTCACCCCTTCTCTTATAGCAATGTGCAAAGCAATGTGATTAGCAAGTGCCAGCTTTTCGTAACGTTCTTTTACCGCCAGTTCTTTGCCTTTACCAAGGTAATTTAACTTATCAGGAAGCCAGTCAGCTAGTTTTTTAAAATTAAAAGATAAGAGTGTAGCACCAGAACTGAAAGTAGCAAAGGCTGTGACAGGATCAGTAGTAGTTAGCAAAAGAAGTAAAGTGGTTGGGTAAACAAAGAGTTTTGCTGTTTCTCCAAAATAACCTTTTAGGTCAGGATGGTTTTTGAGAATTTCTTCTATATCAGAAAGGGATTTGTCTGTAGTCATGTTGTTGAATGCTTGGGACTAGCTCAATAATAATTGTCCATTTTGAAGTCGTTCTTTTAATTTTCTGCTTCGTTATTTTTCTCAACAATAGCTCGGCTATTCTTTCAAAAAATGCCTAACAGAAAATCAAAATAACTTATTCAAAATTGGACACTTATTAATGAGCTAGTCCAGGGTTAGTAATGTTTTATGTATGGCTAAATTACAAAAAGTGATCCATAGTTTGTTGGGTGCTATGGGAAATATTGTGGGTTAAAATAGATTCATTCTAAACATTGGGGAGATCTCGTGTGCGAGTCCAACCAGATATTTCTTACGCTACGCTTCAGAAATTCTGGGATGACACGCTTTTTTGCTAGTGTCTTACAAACGTACATTTTTGCTAGTGTTGTACAAACGGTCTTTTTTGCTAGTGTTGTACAAACGTGCTTTTTTGCTAATGTTGTACAAACGGTCTTTTTTGATAGCGTTGTGGAAATTTCAAATATTTTAATTATCGAATAGCTGAGAGAAAGGAAGAAAATGAAGACGAAGAATCCTGAAGATGACCTGTTATTGGGCTTAGGATTATCTAAAATACTTATTTGTATGCATAAAGTTATATGGTTTTTTGCAAATTTCGTAAGTATAAAGAAAAGCAAAAAATGAATGTATTGCTTTGAAAAATAGCATTTTATAATTTTAATATTTTCAGTTTTAATATTTTATTGCAAGTAAAACAAGCTAAAATTGGGTTGGTAAATGGTAGCATATTAACTTAAATTTGGGATCAAGTAATGAGGAAATAATGAGTTTGACATTTGTTTTAGCTTATTTTTAATTTTATCTTTCCTAAAGAATGCCAAGTTTTAATAGAATAATATGGATATAAAACACCTCTTTTATGAATATGAAAAAGGTAGTTTTTTGGCATCGCATCACCATTGCTTAGTATTATTTATATCACCCAAATTTTAGTATTATGTTTAAGAGAATAATATGTTTGATTTTTGCTTGCACTTTATTAATAGGTTGTGAAAAAGAAGTTCCTGTTCCAAACGAAGATGTAGGAAATTCTACTGCAAGGATAGCAAATGCGTGGAGACTAGGTGAAAATATAGGTAAATTACCTGAAAATACACCTTTTATCGAAGTTACAAATACTGACTTTTTGGAATGCATGCCAGATGCTCCATTTTATATTTCAGGATTTGGGGCGGTGGCTATGGATGATCTTTATGCGGCAGATTTAAGTCTTGTATTAAATTCTGCATTTAATGGTAATTTTAATATTGTTGGAATTGAATGGGAAACTAGTTCCAACTTATCTGGAACTGGAGAAAGTCTTACAGTGACTCATTTGGCAGAAAATGAACCTGTCAATGTAGTTTGCAATGTTTATGCTACTGATGGCAATTATGTATACCTTACAACGATGGAATTTGAAATTTATATTGATGATACTAGTAATTCCAATGCCTCTTCTGGAGGAGCAGCAGATGGTCAGGCATCTTGGTGGCAAGGTGTAAGTTTGTACCTTTCAAGTGATTTAACAGCGGATGTTTTTTGTGGTGGTGGTGAATTGGCAATTGCCATTATTGTACCTTTTAAACCAAATGATTAAGTTTTCCAGAAACAATTAAAGGATAGATTCTAAAAGTAAATAATAAAAAGTCAACCATTTTATGGTTGACTTTTTATTATTTATTAAGGAACGGCTCAAAAATAACTGTCCATTTTGATAATATCTTTTGATTTTCTGCTTCGTTATTTTTCTCAACAATAGCTCGGCTATTCTCTTGAAAAATGTCTTGCAGAAAATCAAAATATAAAAATCAAATTTGGACACCTATTTATGAGCCGTTCCTAACCTGTTCTTCTAGTTTTTGAAGTACCCAGGTTTTATAAGCAATATTTGAATTGTTATTTATTTTTTTTGATAATGAGATTAGGTCTTTATCAGGATCATATTTTGCTTTTTGTAAATATCTAGCAAAAGTAATGAAATTTAAAAAAGAGGTTTTTGTACTTTCTGAAAATTCTTCTCTTCTAGTAAGATATGAGTTGAATGACTTGCATAAATTCCAAAATAAATTTTCATAATCATCGTCTAATTCATAGTAACATTGTAATTGTAAACTTTTTGCATAGAGGGCGTATAATGTGTTGTGAAATTTAGCAGTGGCGAGTATTTGCAATGCATTTTCATATTGTTTATCATTAAATGCTAACATTGCCTTGCAAATCAATATGGTATCCTCTCTTTGTTCTTCTACTAAATATTTGCCGTATTCTTCAATGATTTTTTTAGTCCAATCTAATTTTTGTGCAGCAAAACCAATGTGAATAATATTCCAAAATTTTGTATTTGAAATATAGTCTCCTTCAATAATCATTTTGTGTTCTACAGCAAAACAATTTAATTCAAATAAATCTAATGCACTGGCAATTCCAATTTTATAATTTTCATAACAAGCATGGTATAAACAAATTTGAATAACACTTTTTTCCTCGTAATTGTATAACTGCAAATTGTCAAAAAAATCACTTTTAAATTTATTGTAACCTTTGTAATTTTGTTCTTTTAAAGCATTTAATAATTGACCAAATAATTTTGATTGAGGGCTGCTTTCGGTAGTGTTGTTTTTCGATAAATTTATTATTTCATCAATAAATAGATTGTTTTTATTGGATGTGTGCTTTTTCTTAGAAATGTAATTTTCATTGTTGTAAAGACACATATTTAAATAAAGCTTTGTCGCAAAGTAATGCTTGTCAATTTGGTTGATAAGCAAAGACAGGTCAGGCATTGCTTTGACTAAAGAATAATTGGGATGAGAAAAACACATTTCTTTTAATTTATACTCATCATATAAATGGTCAATTCCAGCGATGGGTTTACGGTCCCAATCTTCCTGAGTTGTCTCTATTTTCTTAAAAAAATACTTGTCTAATTTTCTATTTTTTAATGCTTTTAAAAGTAAAAAATCTCTGTCTTTTAGATCCTTTTCCAAAACTTTTTGTACAAAAAAATCGTCAATAAGCAAATTAAGTCTGTATACGCTATTTAATAGCTTCTTATTTTTGTTTGCTTCATTTTTAAATATTTTATTTATCAAATATTCCTTTGCAATTTTCTTTTCAGGAAATACTGGATGCATTTTTTTCAAGTACTTAAAAAGTAGCACAATATCATTTTGATCATTCGAACTTTTAAAATCAATGTGCTGTCCTAACTCTCTCATTTCAGAAACTGACAGCGTTTTAAGATAGGCAATAAGTTTGCTTTTTACCATAATTAGTAAAGGTCTTGAAGTTGTTCATTAATACAATATTTGAAAGGGGTGATGTTCTATAATGCTCCTCTAATATAATTCTAAGATTTTACAAAAAAAAGCAACTCTGACTGTAAGTAAAAGGGTATTATTTGTGATGATTACAAGTGGTTGATAATCATTTGTTTGCGTATTGTTATTATGAAGAGATTATTTTGGATTTGCTCCATTTTTCATTAGTAAAAAGCCTAGTTTTTTGGTTGCTTTCACATTTTGAACGTGTGATATTTGGACAATGATGATTAATTAAGAATAACAGGTGTACATCCTATAGGTATTTTTTTAGCAAGGTATTCTTGCAACGGTCAAGCTACCGAATAGCTCATAAAATTATGAATATGAAACAGAATTTAATTTGGATTTTATTTGGAGTACTTTTTGGTGCCGCATTATTAACTTTTCAGTCTTGTTCAAATAGTGATGATGAAATTGCATTGAGTGGACAGGATTATTTCTCTAATAAGGAAATTCAAGACCTTAAAGATTGGTTAAACACACAACGTGATCTTGATAACGGTGAACTGGATTTAAGTTCTTTTCCAGAAATTAAATTAGAACCAATTGCGTCAAATACTGACAAACAAATAATTGAAGAGTATTTTAATAGAGTACTGTATTTAAATGATGCAACAATTAATGGAATAGAGTTAAACTTCTCGTATGATGACCTGATTGAAAAAGTTAAGAATGATGATTTGGTTGATGAAAATGGCAAGTCACTAATCCTTAGCGGTATTCAATTATCAAAAGAGGTGTCGATATCGGATGAAGCAATTGATCTTTATTATAGAGATGCAATTGATGATTCTATAATTGATTCAAGAGTTGCTTGTGATTGCGATAATATATACAATGCTTACATAACGTATTTGATGATGTGTCAAGCATATGGTAATACTTGGGGGCATTGTAATCGGGCCAGTATCTACTTTTCTCAATACAATGCTTGCAGAAATAAAGAGAACCACTGTCCAAACGGATTTGGTTATGACGGAGCTAACTGTCATTCTGGAATATATATTCCATCTGGATACAATGGCTTTATTTATGGTAACGGTTTTTATACACAGCAAAACTGTAATATTTCAACTGCCAACAACTGTTGTCCAAACGGATTTGGTTATGACGGAGCTAACTGTCATTATTGGGGTGTTTATTTTCCAAGCGACTATGAGCCTTTTATATATGGCAATGCGTTTTATGTAAAGCCAAACTGTTATTAAGTACACCGTAAAATAAATACTGTCAGGTAATTTGGCTAAATTTGATCGAGTACTTCGTTGGAGAACATAAGCCGTAGCTTAGGCTATGGCTCATAACCTCCGCCTTATACTCGACCAAATTTCACTCAAATTAACTCGACAGTATTTAATTTACAGTGTATTAAGTACACCGTAAAATAAATACTGTCAGGTAATTTGGCTAAATTTGATCAAGTACTTCGTTGGAGAACATAAGCCGTAGCTTAGGCTATGGCTCATAACCTCCGCCTTATACTCGACCAAATTTCACTCAAATTAACTCGACAGTATTTAATTTACAGTGTGCTAAGTACACCGTAGCCCCGCTATGAAAGGATTTTCAAAGAAAAATAAGAAAAGAATAAGCTCGTCTAAATGCGGAAGTTATTATTTCTTCGTTACTTATTCCTACTCTAAAGCTTGAAATTTATACGTAAAATCGTCCAATAGTCTAAATTTATGTATAATTTTAACACTATTGGTTTGGCTTAAATGGTTGATTGTCAATATGTTATTTTTTGATTATTGATATTTAATTTTATCTTTATGTGTATGGCTTTGGAAACTAGAATTTTGTTATTGTTAAATTTAAGATGGATAGACTTGTTCTATCTTGTTAGAAGAATAGTAAAAACCCCATTACTAAATAAATGATATCGTTCCCGCACTATAAACAGCTAGACTCTATGGACTGCGGTCCAACTTGTCTTCGTATGGTTACCAAATACTACGGTAAGACATACAGCCTTTCCTTTTTGCGCGAAAAATGCTATATAGACAAGGCAGGAGTAAGTTTGAAAGGCATAAGTGAAGCCGCCGAATTAATTGGTTTGCGGACATTAGCAGTCCAGATTCCTTTAAAGTCTAAAGACAGTGAAGAGGCATCTCTTTCTATTGCCCCATTACCTTGTATTGTTCATTGGAATCAAAATCATTTTGTAGTGGTTTATAAGGTTTCTAAATCGCATGTTTGGGTTGCCGATCCTGCGGATGGAAAACATAAATTAACCAATAAAGAGTTTTCAAAATCTTGGATTTCAAACGGCAAAAATGGAATTGCTTTGCTACTTGAGCCAACCAATACTTTTGAGAACAGTGATTTGGATAATGATGAGCAAAAAGGTTTTGGCTTTTTATTTCAATATTTGAAGCCACATAAAAAATTGATGTTTCAGTTGGTGATCGGACTAATGCTTGGAACGGTTTTTCAATTGATTTTTCCCTTTCTTACACAGAGTTTAGTTGATATTGGTATTGATACAAAAAACCTAAATTTTATTTATATTGTTTTGGCTGGACAACTGATGTTGTTCTTTAGTTCAACAATTGTAAGGTTTATACAGTCTTGGATTTTGCTGCATATTAGTGTGAGGATTAATGTAAACTTGATAGCAGACTTCCTTATAAAGTTAATGCATTTACCACTCGGATTTTTCGATTCTAAAAATACGGGAGACCTTCTACAACGTATAGGCGATCATAAAAGGATTGAGAACTTTCTGACAAATTCTTCTCTGAGTGTTTTGCTGTCTATTTTAAATCTGATAGTATTTGGAATTGTATTGGCAATTTACAGCATTCCAATTTTTATGATTTTCTTTGTATCCTCTGTTTTTTACATTGGATGGATTTTCTTTTTCTTAAAAATGAGAAAAGAAGTAGATTATCGAGCTTTCCAACAATTATCTGACAATCAAGATTCTTTGATTGAAATCATTCAGGGAATGCCTGAAATAAAATTGCAAGGCAGTCAACTTAAAAGACGATGGAAATGGGCAAGTATTCAAGCAAAACTTTTTCGGACGCAAATCAAAACACTTTCCATTAGCCAATACCAAGATGCTGGAGCTTTATCCATTAATCAATTGAAGGATATTCTCATTACATTTTTTGCTGCAAAACTGGTTTTGGATGGTCAAATGACGCTCGGTATGATGCTCGCGGTACAATACATTATCGGACAATTAAATGCACCATTGCAACAGTTAATAGGCTTTATTCGGTCTGCTCAAGATGCCAAAATTAGTTTGGAGAGGCTGTCGGAAATTCACGGCTCCGAAAATGAAGAGGATGTAAATATTCAAAAATTAAATGTTATTCCAGATGGAGATATAGAAATCCAAAATTTGGCGTTTAAATATACACCGATAAGCGATGAAGTATTGGAAGATGTAAATATTACCATTCCAAGAGGAAAAACTACGGCGATAGTGGGAGCGAGTGGAAGTGGAAAGACGACTTTGGTTAAATTATTGCTGGGTTTTTATCAACCCACAAAGGGAAGTATAAAAGTAGGAGCGCAAAACCTATCTACTATTTACTCCAAAGTGTGGCGAGCGCAATGTGGTGTGGTTATGCAAGAAGGCTTTATTTTTTCCGATTCGATTGCAAATAATATTGCCGAGAGCGATGACCAGACCAACTTTGCAAAGGTTATGGAAGCGGCTAATACAGCAAATATTATGGATTATATTCACACGCTGCCACTTGGATTTAATACAATGATCGGGGCAAAAGGCAATGGAGTGAGCCAGGGACAAAAGCAGCGTTTATTCATTGCAAGAGCGGTTTATAAAAATCCAGAATTTTTGTTTTTTGATGAAGCAACAAATGCTTTGGATGCAACCAATGAGCGAGTGATTATGGATAATTTAAACAGATTTATGGAAAATAAAACCTCGGTTGTAGTTGCACATAGATTGAGTACGGTAAGAAATGCAGATCAAATCATCGTTTTAGACAAGGGGCGAGTTGCTGAATGTGGGAGTCACGCCGAACTGGTCGAAAAAGCAGGAATTTATTTTGCATTGGTAAAAAATCAATTGGAGTTGGGTAGTTAAATTTAGAATAAATGCCACAAAACGAACAAGAAATAATAATACAACGTGCCACAAGCGAAGAAATCTCAGACTTGATTGGCAATGCACCGTCTTGGCTGCTCAGATCTGGGATAAGTATGATTGCTTTGGTGTTTTTTACTGTTCTTGGAATTGGTTATTTTATTAAATATCCTGATAAAATTCAAGGAACAGGAACCTTGACTTCTCTCTCTCCTCCCATCGAATTAGTCAGTAGATCGGATGGGTACATTGATACAATTTTGGTGAAAGACAACCAAGCAGTGAAAAAAGATCAGGTGATTTTGTATGTGAACAATACCACAAACCCAGAGCAAATTGAACAGCTGACGGAATGGATAAATGAATATGAAAAAATAGAAAATCCAAGAAAATATTTATATACAAAAGTGCCAGAAAATTTACAATTAGGCGTTTTGCAAAACGAGTACGCCTCTTTGTGTTTAAAATATAAGGAGTTTCAACAAACCTTAAAAGACGGCATTGTATTTCAACAAATAGATAATATTTCTGGAGAAGTATCAAAGCTGAAAAGGTTAAATGATTCACAGAAAAGAGAAAAAAAGATTTTTGCACAAGAATTAAATTTATCTAGAAATGATTATCGCAGACAAGAATCGCTTTATAAAGATGGAGTAATTAGTCAAATAGAATTGGAAAGTTTTAGAGCAACATTATTACAAAAGGAACGCCAATATGAGAGTATGGAAAATGGCATTATCCAAAACAATATTAGGATAGAGCAATTAGAGCTGGAGAAATTAAAATTAAGAGGCAATAGAACGAATGTTGTACAAAATTTCCAATTTGCCGTTTCTGAAATAAATACACGTATAAAAACGAGAATTGAGAGCTGGTCAGAAACCTACAGTATTATTTCACCAATAGATGGGAGAGTCAATTACAATAGCTCCATTAAATCAAATAAACCCATCAGTATTGGACAAATGTTGGGCAATGTTATTCCAGAAAATTCCAGCGAAAAATATTTGTCATGTGCTGTGCCAACGGCAAGTATTGGTAAATTAGAGAAAGGTCAAAAGGCAATTGTCAAGTTTGATGCCTATCCATATAAAGAGTTCGGAGTGGTTATATCAACAGTGAAATCCGTCAGTAGATTGCCAGAAATTACACCAGACAATATGCAATATTACGAGGTGAAAATTCCATTGAAAGACACGATAGTAACAGACTTTGGAGAGTTGATTCCGTATCAGCCACAAATGACGACTTTTGTAGAAGTTATCACAGAAGATAAATCAATTATAGAAAGAATATTTAGTCAGTTTTTATCGTTGATTAAGAGTGCAGGGTGAGTGGGGTTTGGTTTTTTATTTCACTGAAGTATTTTAACAATAATAAATAGAAAGCTACCATGAAAATACAATATTTATTGACATCAATCTTATTTCTCCTGTGCATTTCTTGTTCAACAGCAGAGATAACAGAACAGGCAACAGGAGAAACCAAACCTTCAACACCAGAAGCAAAAAAATACCTCAAAGCTCAGAAAATTATAAAAGAAGGCAATCCCTTTCCTGCCTTTTCATTACCAAATGAGCAAGATTCAATCATTACAGATCAAGCGTTTGTTGATGGTTATACCTTTTACATGTTTTGGGGAACTTGGTGCGCCAGTTGTATTGACAATATAGTAGCTGTACGCGATATGAAAAAACAGGGTTTATTGCAGAATATAAATTTTGTTAGTGTTTCAGTTGATAAAGATCCTGATAGATGGAAGCAATTTATTTACCAATATGACATGGCAGACTATATGGATAATATTTTATTAGGAAGAGATAGAGAAAACATTTAAAGTAATTTTATGTATCAAGTAGGTTTTAGAGAAGATAATTATACTAGCAAAGAATACCATTATATCACTCCTGCATATACACTAGTAAAAGATGGAAAGATATTAAATAATCATCCTGTTTTACCAAAAGATAAAAAAGGGTTTTTAGGACAGCTTTAATTCGTTTTCTCCTTTATCTACCATAGAATATCAAATTTTTCAAAAGCAGTTATCTTTGAGCCGTTCCTTAATTAAATCTTAGCCTCTTTTGAGGTAGTCCCTAATTTGATAGAATGGTTAAGCTTGCGTTTAATAGTTTTTGTTAACTGCTTTTGTTTAATCCATCCCAAAACATCAAATTTTTCAAAAGCATCTAATTCCCAAGTCTTTTTATGCAATTCTGTAAATTTTTCCTGATAACTTATCAATAAATCACTTTTTTTATCCTTAGTAACTTTACATAATTTAGATAAAAACTCAATACAAGTTTTTTCAAATCCAAAATAATAGTCCTGTCTTTTAATTAGCTCTTTAGTGTTTTTTATTTGATAAGATAAATGTTCAAAATTGCCTAATTCATAATGGTTGAATAAATTCAAAATTTGAGTCCCTATATAATAATCTTTCCTATTTTTAGGGATAGGAGTATTTAATAACTTAACAATATATTTCTGCGATTCTTCAAATTCATCAATTATAAAATAAGCATAGGCAAATTCATAACTGTAATTCCATTGGTAAAGTAAGCTTAAATCTTTTTCTATAATTAAATAATTTTCTATGATTTTGGGAAGAATATTCTGAATGTTCTTAAATTTTCTATGTAACAGACAGTGCGTTAATTTTGAGTGATATTGCCAATTATAATAATAGCGATCATTGTCCATAATCGTTATTTTATTTTTATTTAATGCATCAAGATGACTAAGACATTCTTGTGCTTTACTATCAATTGTTTTCCAATCATCAACCCATAATGAGATATAAATATAATTAAAAAAGTTTCCTACCATTAGAATTTCACTGACGTTATTCATTGATAAATCTAGAAGTCTTTTTGACAATAATTGTGCTTTTGAATACTCTTTTAAAGATACGTGACAAGTTATTCTAGCCTCAATCTTAATCACTTGAGAAGTTACAGATGGCGACTTCTGATCTTCTACTAAAAAAGGATCATTGGTCCAGTCAATCAATTTCTGAATAGATGCTTTTGTACGAACCAAGCCTTTATGGTGAAATATTTCTATTTGTCGTCTTATATAGACAGATTTATGGAAATTCTCAATCACCTTAACTTGTTCTAAGGGTTCCTTTAAAGGAGCCTCAATATCGAAATCTACATTATTAAGGAAGAAGTCAAGCATCATTGAGTTATTTCTCCAGCTTTTCAATAGCAATGTCTCTGTGATTAAGTTGTTCTCCTCGGCTACTTTCATAGCTTTTGTTAGTTGTGCTGATGCCAAGTCAAATAGTCCCTTATTTAAAAGCAAAATATAGTTATCCTTATATTGATTTACTATTTTAACAGGATGACTATCAGTGTGGTAAACCCTCAAGGACTTTAGAATCATTTTAAACAAGTTGTTTTTAACAACCGCAAAATGATTTGCAAAACTTTCATTTTTAAATTTTATCTTTAAAGCTTTTTCATCATACTCTTTTTGTTTGTCAATAGCTGTAAAGAGTTTGATGTAGGTTTTATTTGTTTTCTCAAACGCAGAAACAAACAATGTAAAGTAACGTTTCTCACTGGGAGACATAGACTTTATTAACTTGAAAATATATTGTGATTTGTTAGATATTGACATGTTGTTTTTTTTCTTTTATCACTAATTAATTTTGATTTTAAGTGAATTACCTGATTTGCGTTTAGCAAGTGTTTGTTGTTGCTTTTTAATCCACCATAAAACATCAAATTTTTCAAAAGCATCTAATTCCCAAGTCATTTTATGCAACTCTGTAAATTTTTCATAATAGGTATTTAATAAATCACTCTTTTTATCCTCAGTAACCTTGCGTAATTTAGATAAAAACTCAATGCAAGTTTTTTCAAATCCAAAATAATAGTCGTTTCTCTTAATTAATTCTCTGGTATTTTTTATTTGATAAGATAAATGTTCATAATTACCCAATTCATAATGATTAAATAAATTCAAAATTTGAATCCCGATATAATAATCTTTTCTATTTTTAGGAATGGGAGTATTTAATAATTTAACAATGTATTTTTGTGCTTCTTCAAACTCTCCAATTACAAAATATACATAGATAAACTCAGAGTTGAAAACCCAGTTGTGAAGTAAGTCAAGATCCTTTTCAATACCTAAATATTTTTCTATAATATTGGGTAGTATGTCTCGAATCTTAGCAAAATTTCCATGGTAAAGACTGTGTGTTAATTCTATATGATATTGCAAATCATAATAGTTTTTATCATCGTCAAAAAAAGTTGTTTTATTTTTATTTAATTCAGTCAGTTGGAGAAGACCTTCCTGTATTTTGCCTTCAAGTACTTCCCATTTATCTACTTTTAGTGAAATGTAAATATAGTTTATAAAATTTCCTGTAGATAAACCATTTTTGTGACCCATTGATAAATCCACAAGTTTTTTTGCTAATAATTGCGCTTTTGAATACTTTTTCAAAGAGGTACAGCAGGAAGCAATAGCTTCAATCTTGATCGTTTGTGCAACAGTAGATAAAGATTTTTGATGTTCAATTAAAAAAGGATCGTTGACCCATTCTATTAATGTTTGAATTGATTTTTTTGTACGAATTAAGCCTTTATGATGAAATAGTTCGATTTTTCTTTTTAAGTAAACAGCTTTATGAAAATCTTCAATAACTTTAATCTGTTCCAACGGCTCTTTTAAAGAAACCTCAAGGTCAAAGTCTAAATTACGAAGACAGACATCAAGCATCATTGAATTATTTCGCCAACTCTGCAATAACAATGTCTCAGTGATTAGGTTATTCTCCTCTGCTATTTTCATAGCTTTAGTTATTTGAGCTGATGCCAAATCTGGTAATCCCTTATAAAAAAGCATGATATAATTATGCTTATACTGATTTATTATTTCAACAGGATGGCTATCTGATTGATAAAGTCTCATAGACTTTAGAATCATTTTAAATAAATTGTTCTTAACAACGGCAAAATGATTTACAAAACTTTCATTTTTTAACTTTGTCTTTAAAGCTTTTTCATCATATTCTTTTTGTTTGTCGATTGCAGTAAAGAGTTTGATGTAAGTTTTATTTGTTTTCTCAAAGGCAGAGACAAATAATGTAAAGTAACGCTTCTCGCTGGAAGACATAGACTTTATTAATTTAAAGAGATCTGTTGACTTTTTATTCGTAGCCATATGTTTTGTTTATTGACATTATTATGAGCAAAATTTAAGGGTTATGCTTTGTTTATCGTAAAAAAATTATATAAAAATATATTATTATTATGTGTAAAATACACTTTTTTCAACACAATATTAAAGAAAATTTGTTAGTTTTTAATAATAATTTTTGGATTTAAATATTTGATAGTCAGCATTTTATGTTTAATTATCGACTGTAAGATTTTTAATAATTGACGATTTTTAAGCTTGGCGGTTAAATTTTTTAGAGACATCTTTGATTAGATATTGTTCTATAACCTAATTGGAGAGTCTATATTGTTAGTATTTTCTTGTTCAATTAGCTTGCAATCAATGATATTAGAATGTTTAACAAAATTATGTGCAAATGTAAAGAAATACCCATACTATTAAAAACAGAAGGCTAGTTTATTTTTTTATCCTGATAGAAGAATTTCTGTCTTTAAATACGTATGTTTTATCGTGTGTATTTGTACCTTTTTAGTTTCTAAAGAGCTTGTATATCTATGTGAATTTTTAAGAAAAACTAAACAAATTATTAATATAACTATAACCCATTTTTTTATGAAAAAAATATTATTCGTTTTACTGCTTATTTGCAGTACTTTATTGTATGACACCGTTGTTGTTCAAGCGCAAAATGCCCCTTGTTCAGATTGTGGAAACGTAGTCATTTCTTCTATTGTTAATGGTAGAACAAGTGGTAGACGTGGAATTCAAATTTGTGCTATTAATGATGTTCCAGACCTGTCAAATTATCATCTTGCAACAGAAGATAGCAATCTTTCAGATTCGGAGTTCGTTGGCTATAATAGAGATGGTTCAGCACATGGCTCAATAACTGGTTTCTCTGGTTCGCTCTTAGCAGGTGAGTGTATTTGGCTTGTAGATAATTTCTTCAACATTACTGATCCAAACAATTTCCTAGATTTTATGGAAGGAACTGTTGATATTTCTGAGGTCGTTGATGGTACGTTTAATGTAGATGATGACAAGAACGTATTGCTTCTTTGTAAAGGAAATATTGATGATATTTATGGTACTTATATAGCTGCTTTGGATGAAGATGATGACTTCATGACCAATGCTACTGATGAGATTGCAGAAGATGATCCTGCTTTTTATGGAGATACTTGGGTTCTTTCTAACAATGATAGATGTCCAAATGGTGGTACAATGGATATTGCTAATTGGACAGTAGGACCTATTGATGACTTAGATGAATTTCCAGACCCAGATGGCGGACCTTTTGGTGAAGATGTAGATTTTATATCTCAATCTTCTTTTCCAGGTGCCAACTACACCAACAGCAACAGTGGTTCTTGCTCAAATGTTAGAACTTGTGGAGGCATAGAGTTTTGTACAGAAGTTAGATATGAATGCGTTGAAGATCCTGATGGTCTTGATGACCATCTTATGAAGATAGATTACATCGGTATGGAGCCAGGTCTGGAGCTAATTTTATTAGAGCTTTATGATTGTAACATTACTTTTGATGCATCTTCTGATGATCCTACAACTACTCCTAATGGTACAATTGTATTGCTAAATGTTGAAAATCAAAGCGGTTGTGGAACTAGCTCTACTTTGTGGGGTATTGAATTTATCAGTCCTGGTTGCGATGGTGTTCAATTTTGGGATAGAGTACCAGAAGATTGCATCTTAGAATGTTCTAATGGTGTAATGGATGGTGATGAAACAGGTGTTGACTGTGGTGGTTCTTGTCCAAATGTTTGTGTAACAGTTGTAGACCCAACTTGTGATGATGGTATGATGAATGGCGATGAAACAGGTGTTGACTGTGGTGGCGCAACTTGTCCAGAGTGTGTTGCAGCAACTTGTGATGATGGTATGATGAATGGCGATGAAACAGGTGTTGACTGTGGTGGCGCAACTTGTCCAGAGTGTGTTGCAGCAACTTGTGATGACGGTATTATGAATGGCGACGAAACAGGTGTTGATTGTGGTGGTGCAACTTGTGAAGCTTGTGATACAACTACAGACCCAACTTGTACTGATGGCATCATGAATGGTGATGAGGAAGGTGTTGACTGTGGTGGTGCAACTTGTCCAGCTTGTGAAATGATGGCTACTTGTACTGATGGTATAATGAATGGCGATGAAACTGGTATTGATTGTGGTGGTGCAACTTGTGAAGAATGTGCTCCAAATCCAGCGGCAATTCCAACAATGTCTCAATGGGGATTAATCTTATTGACGCTTTTAACTTTAACATTTGTAACTGTTTCTGTAACAGCAGGACAATTGAGTATGGCTGGTTCTAAAGGATCATCTTCTCATAACATGTCTTCTTTCTCTTCTTATCCTTTTGTAAAATCTGTATTCGTTAAAGCGATGATGTTTACTGCATTGTGTGCATTGGTTGCAGCAATCGGAACATTAGCTGTTTATGGATCAATTACAACAACAGATTTTGTAGGAACAATGATTGCAGGACCAGTTTTTGCATACTTATTACACTTATTAATATTGATAAATAAGAAATAATAAATTGATAGAGTTATTTTGATAGATGATCAAAATAGAGAAAAGGTTTTGTTTACGTATCTTTCTCATTTTACCTGTTCAAATCAATTTATTGTAATAAAGGGAAGTGTAAGCTCCCTTAAGGAAAACATTCTGAACTTCAGTGAAGAATGTTTTCCTTCTTTTTTTGCATATGTATGTAGAGGCTAGTCTTGCGCTTACCCCAAAAAAAACAAAAAAAATGGCAAAGAAAAAAAACAGCAATCGCCCTATTAAATCCAATAGTACCCCGAAAGCGGATGCCACATTATCCAGAAGTAGAACAATTAACTGGCAAGAAATTAAATCCAATCCAATTAATATCCTTCTAGCGAAATTTTTTGGACTAATGATACTCTTTTATGGATTATGGGCATCCCCTTTTATACAAGTAAATCTCATCGAGCCAATCTCTTGTGCTTACGCCTTTCTAGCAGGAACTTTTGTTAACCTTTTTGGCTATTCTGTAAGTATTGTAAGAGATACAATTGGAAATTCTGATTTTTCCATAAGCATAAAAAACGGTTGCGATGGAGTAGAGGGACTAGCTATTTTTCTTTGTGCCATATTGATTTATCCAGCTATGGTTGGACAAAAACTGAAAGGCATTTTATTAGGTTTTTCTTTTTTAATAATGCTTAATTTAATAAGAGTCATTAGTCTATATTTAATAGGTGTTCATGTACCGAGTTTGTTTGATGTAATGCACGAAAGCATCTGGCAAGTATTGTTTATTTTGCTAACCTTAGTAGCATTATTCAAATGGATTGGTTGGGTTAAAAGTAGTAATGCTAATGAATAATTTATCTAAATTTTTGATAAAGCATTTAGGCTTATTCTTTATAATTTATACAGCTATATTACTAGTTGTTCAATTTGGTGGATTAAAAAACAATTTCTCCGAACTATTTAGAAAAAACGCCATATCACTCTTCGGCACTTTTGGATCAGGAGGAGAAGTACAATTTAAAAAGGATAAAAATAAAGACAATGTTTATGATGTTCTAGCCGTATTATCTAGCAAGCAACAAAAGCAAAACGCTAGAAAAGAGGGGGTGAAAAAAGGACTAAAGCAAATAAATATTAAAACAGTAAAATTTCCTATCAATTCCTGGAATTTTGCAGGAATGTTAATCGTATTTTATTTAGTATTGATAGTTGTCACTCCAATGAAATGGGTTCAAAAAATACTGCCATTTATTTTAGGAATGCTATTTATTTATCTGTTTACCAACTTTAAAATCTGGGTATCCTTACTACTCCGATTCTCAGAATACCATGAAAGGTTTCAAGTAGGTTTGGAATACGGCATTTTATCAAAAATAGTAAACTACACCTATAACATCATCAGTTTTCCCTTCTTCGGTTTGGTAATGGTGCTATTGATCTGGTTTTTGACTTGCTTTAATAAAATCAAACTTCCTGAAGATACGATTGAGTTGGCATATGACAGTTGATTTTGTTATTTTTGCAAATGGGAAAGAAAGACAAAAATAAAAACAAAGGTAAAAAGAGTAACTTGCCTAACAATGATAAAGAGAATCAGCAAGTAAATGTAAAAACAGTTTCCAGATATAATTGGAGAGAATTTTTAAGTAAACCAATCAACCAACTATTATTTAAATTTGCATTTTTTTTGATGTTGTTTTATATTTTATGGGCAACACCGTTTTTTCAAAGTTACATAGTTGAAAGTATAGCACAAGCTTATGCATTTGCTGCTGGCGTTGTCTTAAATTTATTCGGTTACGGAGTAACCATCTCAGGTGACACTGTTATTAGCGATCAATTTTCCATAAGTATCAAAAATGGCTGCGACGGAATCGAAGGTTTAGCGATTTTCTTATGCGCCATCATTATCTATCCGGCCACCATTTCACAAAAAATAAAAGGAACAATTATTGGAGTTTTGTTTTTAGTATTCTTAAATTTGATAAGAATTATTAGCCTCTATATGTTCGGCATCCATTTTCCAAGCATATTTGATATAATGCATGAAAGTGTCTGGCAAGTCGTGTTCATTATTTTAACACTATTGGCATTGTTTAACTGGATTGCCTGGACCAAAAATGTAGCAACGACTCTTAAGTAACAGTGAAAAAATAACTTATGCAATCTAACTGTTTATTCTACCGCAATACCGCGTTGAAAATACTCACTGTAGCCCTGCTATGCTTGCGTTTTTCGCCTTGTCTAGCGGTAGAATAATTCAGTTATATTTGCACAACTTATTATTTCATCGTTACTAAATAAACCTTTTTATGAATAACATGTCAAAGTATTTAGGGATAGCTCATAAATAAGTGTTCGAGTTTGATTTTATATTTTGGCTTTTGTTCAAGGCATTTTTATGAAGCATAGCAGGGTTACAGTGAAAAAAAATAACGCAGAAGAAAAACAAAATATAATTATCAAAACGGACAATTATTTATGAACTATTCCTTAACAAAAAAGCTATTCTTATTTTTAGCAGTTTACATCTTTGCTTTGGGAATTTGTTATGGTACAGGCTTAAAAGACAAACTCTCTGACGGTTTTCGCAGCAATTCCAGTTGGATGTTTTCCTCTTTTGGCAAAGGTGGAGAGATAGATTTTAAAAAAAATAAAAAGGACAACGTTACGCATGACACAGTCGCAATTTTAACCAGCAAATATCAAAAACAAAAAGCTAGAAAAGACGCTATTCAAAAAGGAGCAAAGACAATGGAAATAAAAACAGTAGATGTACCAGTAAATTACTGGAGCTTTGCAAGCATCTTTTTTCTATTCTATTTAATCTTAATTTTAGTAACGCCAATAGCTTGGAAAAACAAAATTCTACCACTAATCGTAGGGTTTATCATTTTGTACATTTTTACAATGAGCAAAATCTGGCTGGCAATGCTCATCCGTTTCTCCGATTTCTACGAAAGATTTCACGTTGGAATAGAATCCGAAACACTTCTAAGTTTCCTAAAATACTTCAACAACATCATCAGCTTCCCCGTTTTCGGTTTAATGCTTGCCCTAATAATTTGGTTTTTCACTTGCTTCAGCAAGATTGATTTAAAAGGTATAAATAAAATTGTGCCTGCTCAAAATGCTATAGAATGATAGAAGAATGATTTTGGACAAAAATGCCCGTCATTCCCGAATTTTTAAGGCGAAGGCGAAGAAAATATCGGGAATCTCTAATGTTCAGGGCTGTCTATCAACAGGCAAAATCTCACCGCTACCTAAGGCTCTCGAAGGCAGAGTCCCGCCCATACAAAAAGTCTCCAAACAACATCACACTCAACAAAATCAACCCAAAAGCCTGATGAAAAATACCAAGCCCCACAGGAATACCCCTATGAGAATTCAACAATACCAAAACACCCAACGTTACTTGAATTACTAAAATGATAGGCAATAAATTTATAGCAGATTTAAATATTTTTGGAGCATTTATTTTCCTAGCATGCCACCAATAAATCATAATCAAAACACAAAGCAAATAAGCAATTCCACGATGCGTAAATTGAATGGTCGTAATATTTTCAAAAAAATTGATCCACAAAGGCTTCATGAAAAATAAATTATCAGGAATAAACTGCCCATTCATATCTGGAAAACTAGGGTAATTGGGCGCAGCCTTTAAGCCAGACATAAATGCGCCAAAAACAATTTGTAAAAGCATTATCCCCGTAATAATCCAAGCATACTTCCTAAGAGAAGGATGAACAATTTTTTGCTTATTATCCACCAATAAATCCGCCACCCACCACAAAATATAAGCAAACAAAAACAAGGCTAACACCAAATGCGCCGCCAACCTATAATGACTCACACTCGTCAATTCACTCAAGCCACTCATCACCATAAACCAGCCCATCAAGCCCTGACAGAAATAAAGAAAAAGCAAAATCCCAAACCGAAAAACCGCCTGACGATCCAGTTTTTTTGCAATGCCCATTACAACAAAAATTCCCAAAATAAACACAAATCCAAATCGTCCCCAAACCCGATGCGCCCATTCCCAAAAGAAAATAGATTTAAACTCACTCAAGCTCATCCCCTTATTCAATAATTGATATTGCGGAATCGTTTTGTACAATTCAAATTTTTCCTGCCAAGCCACTTCATTCAAAGGCGGAATCGTTCCCTGAATCAATTTCCACTCCGTCATCGACAAGCCCGAACCCGTCAAGCGCGTAATTCCCCCAAGCGCAACCTGCACAAACAAAACAAACAGTGCTGCAATCAACAAATAAGCCAGCGTTTTTTTACTTTTCTCCGTCATTCTTCTTAAAATATACTACAAAGTTAACAACTATATGGGAATCTTTGTTCTGCGGTTTAAATGCAAAAAAAAATATTCTTGCATTCTTGCATTCTCGCATTCTCGCATTAATTTCGCCAAATGAATGAAATCTTCAAAGACCTCACCATCATCGAGCTTGCAAGCGTGCTCGCAGGACCAAGCGTAGGAATGTTTTTTGCAGAACTAGGAGCCAGAGTGATTAAGGTCGAAAACAAAGCGACAAACGGAGACGTAACTCGTCAATGGAAGCTGCCAGCAGAAGATAAATCAAAGGAAACATCCGCCTATTATGCCAGTGTCAATTGGAACAAAGAAGTGCTGATGTTGGATTTGAAAAAGGAGAACGACCTGAATCATCTAATGGAAATCGCAAAAGATGCCGATGTGATAATAAGTAATTTCAAAGACGGTGCAGATGTTAAATTGGGCGTCGATTATGAGTCATTTAGAAAGATTAAGCCAAGCATAATTTATGGAAAAATAACGGGCTTTGGAGAAGGAGAAAAACGTGTTGCTTATGATGTGGTATTGCAAGCAGAAACTGGTTTTATGTTTATGAATGGAACACAAGAAAGCGGACCCGTAAAAATGCCCGTCGCCTTAATAGATTTATTAACAGCACATCAAATGAAAGAGGCACTTTTGGTGGCATTAATTAAAAAATACAAAACAGGAGAAGGAGCTAAAGTAACCGTTTCACTTTTTGATTCGGCAATTGCTTCGCTGGCAAATCAAGCGAGTAATTATTTGATGGAAGATTTCATCCCGCAACGAATGGGAACTAGGCATCCCAACATTGCACCATACGGAGATTTATTTACAACAGCCGACAAAAAAGAAGTTGTTTTGGCAATAGGCAGCGACCAACAATTTAAAAGTTTGTGTAAAATTTTAGGAATTGCAGAAATGGCAGAATTACCCATTTATGCAACAAATGAAGGTAGAGTGTCACATCGAAATAAGGTCGCTATCATTTTAAAAGATCAAATAAAAAAGTGGAGCAGTGAGGAGTTGTTTGAGAAGCTTGAAGAGCAAAACATTCCCTACGGACAAGTTAGAAATATGAAAGAAGTTTTTGAATTAAATGCCGCTAAAAATATGATCCTAGAAAATAAAGACTCCAAAATTGTTAAATCTGTAGCTTTCTATATAATATGAGCGATCTGATTAGCATACTAATGCCAACGAGAAATGCAGATAAATACATCACGGATTGCCTGGATTCTATCATTAAACAAACAGAGCAAAATTGGGAGCTTTTGGTGGTAAACGATCATTCTGAGGATGGAACAGAAAACATTTTAAAGCAATATCAAAATTCAGATAAGCGAATAAAATATTTCAACAACACAGGTAGAGGAATAATTGAAGCATTGCGCTTAGCTTATACCAATTCCAAAGGAAATCTTATTACAAGGATGGATTCTGACGACCTAATGGAGTCTACTAAATTGGAAAAAATGAAGACCGCTTTACTTTCCAAAGAAGGCGATTTTTTAGCGACAGCTTTTGTAAAATATTTTGCAGATAAACCTCTTGGAGATGGCTATATAAAATACCAAGATTGGCTAAATGAGTTGGCAGAAAAAGAGAATAATTTTACTGAAATTTACAAAGAGTGTGTCATTGCTTCTCCCTGCTGGATGATTCGACGAAGCACCTTTGAAAAATGTGAAGCCTTCCGCCCTAATACTTACCCCGAAGATTACGATTTGTGTTTTAGGTTTTATGAAAATAATTTAAAAATCGTATCCGTAAAAGAGGTCATGCATTATTGGCGAGACTATGACACACGAGCCTCTCGCACCGATGAACATTACGCAGACAACCGTTTTCTACAACTAAAAATAGACTATTTTTGTAAGTTAGACAAAGATGAAAAACGACCGCTAGTTTTATGGGGAGCAGGCAAAAAAGGCAAATTTCTAGCACAGCTATTGATTGAAAAAAAGAAAAAGTTTATTTGGGTTTGCAACAATGAGAAAAAGATAGGAAAATCAATTTACGATGTAAAACTGTTCGGAGTAAAACATTTGGAAAACATAGAAAAGCCACAAATTATCATTGCAGTAGCAGCCAAAGACGCCATTCAAGAAATTAATCAACATTTAACCAAAAAAAATTCCCAAAATGCAAAAGATCATTTTTATTTTTGCTGATACAATCCATTCTGCTACAAATTCTTCAACCTTTCCAAAATATGAAACACCCCAGGACAATAAACAGCATTCGTAGCATGAAGTTTCAAATGTTTAGAAAATTTCAAATTATTCGTATGAGGATACTGCCTACAAGCTTTAGGTCTAAACTCATAAATCATACAAGTATTATCCTCTAAAAGAAAAGTACAAGGCGTAGTTTTTATAACCATATCACCATCCTCATCCCTGACAAGATATTCCTCCTGAAACTCAGAAACCTTCATTCCCAAATGCTTTGCAATACGCCCAGCATCCGTTTTATTGACAATAGGCGGAATGCTAGTACAACAATTGGCACAGTCCAAGCAATCCAATTCACCAAAAACAGCATCATGAACCTCCTCTGCCTTAGCATCCAAATTTTTCGATCTTTGCTTCGACAACTTCTTCACAAAAGAACGATTCTCCTTCTTAACACTCCCACGCTTATTTTTCCATTGCTCAATCATATCCGTGTCACTAACCTCCAAAGTTTTTCCCAAATGAACTAATAAAGTAAATTAAAAATATGTAATTAAAAAAATGAACCACAAAAGTAGGAACCGCCAACTTTGTAGGTTTCCAGTTTGCAAATCTCGCTTTTACCACCTACAAAAATAATTCCCTCAAATACGAATTCATAAAAGTCCCATTAGGATCATGCTCCATTCTCATTTTATGAAACTGCTCCCACATCGGATAAGTCTTAGCAAAGTAAGCCGTGTTTCGCGTATGCATTTTGCCCCAATGCGGTCTGCCATCATAAGCAATATAAATTTCCTCCAATGCATTAAAATATTTCTTATAATCCTTTCCCTTATAAACATGACAAGCAATATAAGCAGACTTCCTTTTATAAGCAGGACTCAAAAAAATATCATCCCCCTTCACAAAACGATTTTCAATAGGAAAATGAATTTTAAAATCATTATTACTTACGCATTTAATAACATCCTTCATCACATCCTGATACGCCTCATAAGGAACATTGTATTCCATTTCATAAAATTTCACCATACGAACCGTTGCATAAACCTGATGGCTAAAATGCACCTTTCGATTGTGTGAAATAAATTTAGCCGTAAGCGCAGCGATAGAATTATTAGTACTTGGAATCTTTTTAGCAATTTCACATAAAACTTTAAACATATAATTTTCTAAAACAACCTCATCAATATAAGCAGCAAAGCCCCTTTTATCTACAAGATCATTAGAAATATTAGTAGTTTTCGTCTGCACAGCATCCGTATATGGCATCCAATAAAACTCAAAATTGCGATTGTTTTCATTGAGATTATCAAGGTTTGCCAAAGTAGCATTTATATCTCCCTTATCCTTAATCAATTCCAATTTATAAAAAGGTATCAATTTAAGCTTCAACAAAGTAATGATACCCAAACTTCCAAGAGAAATTTGCATTGCCTTAAACAAATCAGGATTGTTGTTTTCCGAACATTCCACCAATTCTCCCTTACCATTTACAAAACGAATCTCACAAATTTGCGTACTAATATTCCCAAATTCAATACCCGTTCCATGCGTTCCCGTACTGATCGAACCAGCAATAGATTGCGCATCAATATCACCCAAATTTTCCTGCGCCAAGTCATGCTTAAACAACAAATCTCCCAATAATTTCAACTTAGTACCCGCTTTTACAGTCGCCGTTTTCTCAACAGGATCAACCTCAACAATTCCCTGAAAATTATTTAAATCCAAATAGACATCATCACTTTGCACCAAAGAAGTAAAAGAATGACAAGAGCCAGCAATACGCACATTACGATTTTCCGCAATCGCATCCCGAACAATCTTCACAATCTCCTCCTCCGTCGCAGGAGAATAAACATCAGACGGATTCCAAGAAACATTTTCTGCCCAGTTTTTCATTAAACCAAGTTACTATAAACCATCGAATTTCCCAACTGCACCCTAGTTATTTTTGCTCATAGGTTTGCACACACAAACAAAAAAGCTCGTCATTCCAGAATTTTTTAAACAAAGTGAAAAAAAATATCTGGAACCTCATAAATGTTTAGGACCAACCCTATTTTAACCCACAGTTTTCCCGTAGTGCCATTAAAACCTAAAAATGAACCAAAGACTTTAGATAATGGAATCCTCGAAGGTTTAAAATTACCGACCAACCCAACGATAAGCAAAAGCAACAACAGTATATTAAGCAAGATCGAAGATGATACTCGCCGTCCAAAATTTAAAGTTTCAAGATATGTGACACCTAGGTGAAATACTATAACCATTAGTCTAGCATTTCAATAACCTTTATTAATCTTTTCGATCTTTCTTTTTTGTAAGTAGCGTCCAAGCATAGCAAGTATAACTAATATTAAGGCTATTAACCCTCCATATTCAATAAGAAAGTTAATTACTGAGGTCAGTAGAGTAGTTATTTTACTATGAAATTTTAATATAATATCAGTAACAAGCAAGGTTATTATTACTATTAACTGTATTTGGTGGTGTTTAACTTTAGGCTTGTTTTTTAAAGAATTAAATTCATTTAAGGCTTCAAGTACATGTCTTTTATTTATATTTTGCTTTGCTTTTTGAACATGACTCATATTTATTTCCATATCTAAATTCTCAAGGTCTCTAATATTTTCGGACTTTATTAGTAAGTCAAGTCTGTATTCATCGACTTCTGACTCAACTAGAGATAAAGCAAATTTATTAAAGCGTGGTTTATTTTTTGATTCTTCTTGAGAGGGTGGCATTTTTATAATTAGTTGTGGTTGTTTTTCTTAAATGTTATTCTTCTAGCCTACTGGATTTGTAATGCCATATCAATAATCGAAATAAATAAATCAAACTGGATAAAATAATTATAGAAACTATAAAGGCATATAAAATTTTACGCCAAGAAACCTGAAGTTCTCCCCAACAGAATCAGAAATTGATTGTTTTCAAGCTGATGTTATCCAAGGTTTATCTTGCATCGCTAAGTATAGATTAGAATCAAGTTGGGAATGACGGGAGACGAGAAAGAAATAGGTTCTAAAGCGAGAATAGCTGATTCCAATCACTTCCCCGTTGCCTGAGGTTAGGCTTCAACCAAATGAAATTGATTCCCAGAAATAAACAAAATTATCCAGAATAAACAAAGTTGCCCAAAACCACTCGAAGGCAAAAACAAAAAACCCGTCCAAAATCCAAAGGATTACGAACGGGTTTTATTGTGGTGTGGGGCGGGATCGAACCGCCGACACATGGATTTTCAGTCCATTGCTCTACCAACTGAGCTACCGCACCAGTTGCTTTAGGAATAGCTCATAAATAAGTGTCTAAATTTGAATAAGTTATTTTGATTTTCTATAAGGCATTTCTAACAGGAATAGCCGAGCTATTGTTGAGAAAAATAACGCAGTAGAAAATTAAAAGAACAGTTTCAAAATGGACAGTTATTTTTGAGTTGTTCCTTACAAAAGCGAATGCAAAGATAACTAATATTTACATTCACGCAACTTATTTTTAAATTTTTCTAAGGATTTTTTTAGACACTTACAACAGAAGGCTATTTACCCATCAAAGTTTTACCCTTTTTAAAATTCTTCACTCCAGATTTCAAGAAGTTTTCATACTCCGCAACATCAGGCGTATAAGCCTTTGGAGCCGTCAAATGCTCCCCTTCGTGGTTCAATAATACATAATACGGTTGTGTATTCGTCAAAAAACAATCTGTCTCCAAGAAACTCCACTTATTACCAACCGTACGAACCCTCTTTTTCTTACCATTCAACTCATAAGCAAATTGCTCCTTTTTTGGCAATTTTATATCCTCATCCACATACAAGGAAATTAAAGTATATTCTTCCATCAATTTCTCCAATTTAGGCCATACATTTTCCTCCATCTTTCTACAATTCACACAAGCCCAACCAGTAAAGTCCAACAATATCGGTTTGCCCACTTTCTTAGCCTCTGCAATACCAGCTTCCAAGTCCTGAATACCATGTAAACCAACGTTCTCATCATCGTGCCCATCATCATTTCCACCACCATAAATTTTAGAACTCTTTATATTGTAAAATTCTGGAGGAGGAAACCCACTAATCACATCACCAATCAAAGGAATCGGTTTTAACAACAATCCTGGCAATAGCAAAGCAGCCAAAAAGAAAGATAAAACACCAAAAACTTTTCTAGCAGCAGAAATTGGTGCGCCCTTCATATCATATTTAAATCTCAATTTGCCAAATAAATACAAGCCCATTGCAACCAATAAAACGATCCATATTCCAATGAAAACCTCACGCGGAACCAAACCCCACTGACGAACCAAATCGGCATTTGATAAAAATTTCAAAGCAAATATTAATTCAATAAAGCCTAGTACTTTTTTTACAACATCTAACCATCCTCCTGATTTAGGAAGAGAATTTAACCAACCTGGAAAAGCAGCAAACAACGCAAATGGCAATGACAATGCAAGAGCAAAACCAAACATCCCAACAACAGGACCGAGGCGTTCACCATTTACAGCAGCATCTACCAATAAAGTTCCAATAATTGGACCTGTACAAGAAAAAGACACCAATGCAAGCGTAAATGCCATAAAAAAGATACCAATTAATCCACCTTTATCAGCAGCCGAATCCGACTTATTGATTAAGGAGTTGGGTAGGGTGATTTCAAAATATCCAAAAAAGGAAATGGCGAAAATCACAAAGACCACAAAGAAAGCCAAGTTGAATAGCGGATGGGTAGAAAGAACATTTAGAAAATCAGGACCAAAAGCCACCGTTACAAAAAAGCCCAATGCAACATATATTACAATAATAGAAACGGCATATATAAATGCATTGATAAGCCCTTTCTTTTTCGTTTTACTTTGTTTGGTGAAAAAGCTCACCGTTAATGGAATCATTGGGAAAACACAAGGCGTCAGTAAGGCTGCAAATCCACCCAAAAAGCCCAAGATGAAAATCATCCACGGCGTACGACCTTTTTTATTATCCGTTCCATAATTTTTAGCATCCAAACCACATTCTTGAATCACAGAACTAAACATTTCTGGACCAGCCTTCACTTTTGAAGCTGCCGCTGCACCTACAGCTGAAGCCGCTGCCGAACGATTTGCAGCATTTCCTACAGCTAAATTAATCGTAAACTCGGCATCTTCTTTTAAGCATTTGGAATCATCGCAAGTCATATAATCCACAAACCCCTTTACCGAATTTGCTGAACCTTTGATTTTCTGGCTAAAACGCACTTTGTTAGCATATTTTTTCACCTGCATCTCAAACATCGGGTCAAATGCTTCTTTCACTTTTCCAACTTCTACAAGCTTGCCAACTTTTTTAAATCCCTGATCTTCATCAATTTCAATATTGGTTGGCAAAGGACCACCTTCTTCTAAATCGTGTGAATAAACATACCAACCCTTTTCAACTTTCGCATCAAAATGAAGCATATGCTCATCATTGCCTAAAGATTCCGAACTGAAAGCCCACTTAACAGGCTCCAAAATTCCAGTATCTTGATTGTCATTACTTATTTCATTAGTTTGTCCATTATTAGCAGCTTGTTGTGGAGCAGCCGAAGGAATTATTTCATTAGCAACACCACTCTTTGCAGCATCGACTGTTTTTTCTACTTGTGAGGAGGCAGTATTAGCTGCCGAATTTACCGCATTAGCCGCCGAATTCACAGCATTGGGTGCTGTGGCTTTATTTCCCGTTTTGATACCACCAGTTTTAGGATCAGCTTGTTTCAAATCTTGATCTGACGGAACCGCCTTGTTCAAGTTAAAAGAAAATTCCACTTCTTCAGGCGGAAGACAACGCATATCATCGCATGTCATAAATTCAAAATAACCAGCAACTTTAGATTTTGTTTTCAAAGGCTTTACCGTTGCAACAAAAGTCAATCTCTTGGGATATTTTTTGATCATCATGTCGAACATTTTGTCATGTTTTTCGATCAAATTTCCCATTTCCTTAATCTCTCCTATCTGCTCAAACTCACCGTTTTCTTTAAAGGAGAAGCTTGTTGGAACAGGACCGCCTTCCCCAATATCTTGAGAATACACATACCAACCATCCTCAATCTTGCCAGAAAAATACAGCTCGTAGTTTCCATCAGCAGTAGGATTGCTTTTAAAAGACCACTTTACAGGTTCAATAACTTGCCCTTGTAATTGAAAGATGGTAAAAAATAAAGTAAATAAGGTCAACAACTGTTTCAACATAATTCCAGCAGATTTATAAAAGGCATTTGAAAAAATAGGTCGGATAGTTTAAACAACCATCCGACCCTCAAAATTAACATCTATTTTTTGTTATTCAAGTGTAAATTCAAAATCAACATCTTCAGGAGGCAAACAACGCTGATCATCGCAAGTCATATAAGTCAGGTAGCCCGTGATCGTATCTCCAGCTTTTGCCTTAACATTCGCCACAAAAGATACTTTTTCAGAGTATTTGCCAACTTGCATTTCAAACATTTTGTCAAATTTCTCAATCAATTCACCCTTTTCAACAATATCTCCATTTGCTTCGTGCTCATCAAATTCAAATGAAGTAGGAATCGGACCACCATCTTCAATGTTTTGAGAGTAAATATACCAGCCCGCATCAAGCGCAGCAGTAAAAGTTAGCTCGTAGCTACCATCTTCCAGAGCCTTAGATTCAAACTCCCAGTCAACAGGGTCAAAAATCTGAGCCTGAGTCTGGCAAACCGCGAAAAGCACTATTATAGTGCAAAGTATGTATTTCTTCATAGTATATAAGATTATAAAAATATATCGTAAAGCTGTCAAGCAAATACTTTCACACTGCTTTACAATACAAAAATAATTTATGTCGGTAATTAAATAGCTAAAAAGCCTAATGGTTTAATGAAAATTTAACCCATTTAACCAAGATTTATGATTTAATTCAACGAAATCCAATAAAAACAGCTCTTTTTCAAAGAATTTTAATCCCCAATCCCCCAAAAACTTATCCACAATCCAATATTTATGTATAGATAAGCCCCAATCAGCATATCTTCTCGCATTCTCGCATTCTCGCATTCTCGCATTCTCGCATTCTCGCATTCTCGCATTCTCGCATTCTCGCATTCTCGCATTCTCGCATTCCCGCATTCTCGCATTCTCGCATTCCCGCATTCTCGCATTCTCGCATTCTCGCATTCTCGCATTCTCGCATTAATCAAAGCAAATACTGGACAACCACAATAATTGCAATAATCGAAAAGCTCAAAACCTCATCAACCCTCTTTTGTTGAACATTAATGAAAAAATAAGCAAGAAGAATACTCAAAGGAACCGCCGTAATTAGCAAGCTTCTATTTAAATCAGAAGACAAACCAAAAGCAGCAAGAGTACCAATAATCAAAAACCAAATCGAAGAAGCAAGAAATTTTCTAATCTCCAAGCTCGTTTTAAGCAACCGACTTTGAGTGAAAAACACAGTAAGTCCTGTCAATAGAAAAAGCGTCAAGACAACAGTGATTTGATAAGGAGAGATCATGTCAAACAAATTCCTAAAATTAGGAAGGATATTATAACGCTGCCAAAAACCAACCAAGTTTCCATTAATAAAATATTGGAAGGCAAGCATAAAGTAAAAAGGCATAAAAGCGGCAACCGTTGCAATCAACCATTCCTTTAAAGAAAAAATTCGGATGATCAGCAAACCAATCAATACAGCAATCAATAAAAGAATAGAAGGTGGAAAAATCAACCCAGCCATTCCAACAAAAAAGCCAATATCAAAAACGGTAGTCACTTTATCATTGCTACAAGCCTGAAAAAGCCGATGCAGCGCAAGGATTATAAAAAAGGAGGCAAAAAATGCAGGAGAAAGAATGAAGTCCTTATTAAAAAGACCTATCAATAATAAAAAGGCATAACCAGGAAGTAGGTTCTTTCCCCCCAATATTTTATTATGATTGATTAAATGGCAGATACTAAAGCCGCCCAAAATAGCAAGCCCAGTATAAATTGCCGTCAAAATAACAGAATTGCCACCACTTACCATCTGCAATAAGTAGATGATCCACTCATAAAAATGACTAGATTCAATAGCATTAAACTGCCAATTAATTGGTTGGAGAAATAAATTTACATTTATTAAAAATCCAAAAACAATTAATGCGATTATACTGACAGGAGTTCTTTGTTTGAAAAGCTTGACCAATAGAAAATGAAATCAGAAACCAATAAATTGTTGTTGTAATCACCGTAGAGACGTAGCATGCTATATCTAAAAAATATCACCATAGAAACGTATCATACTACGTATAAAACAACAACAATTTATTGGTTTTGTAAAATTTATCTGTTTATAACGTTATAAAGTTGATCTAATTTTGGAGAAAGGATAATTTCTATACGGCGATTTTGTTGTTTTCCAGTACTAGCATCATTTGAAGCAACAGGATTGTGTTCACCACGCCCCGAAGCAACCACTCTATTAGGATTAACACCATACGTGTCCACTAAAATTTTAACAACAGAAGTGGCGCGCAATACACTCAAATCCCAATTAGAAGCAGTCTCACCAACATCATCGGTATGACCCTCTATAATAATATCAATATCACGATTACTTTTTAAAATATTAGCGACTTTACTAAGAGCCTCTTTACCTCTAGGTTCTACCGTTTTACTACCAGACTTAAAAAGCAATTTACTTTGGAGAGAAACATATACCTTCCCATCCTTCTGTGTTACTGACAAATCACCCGCAGAAAAATCCGTCAAAGCAGAACTAATAGTATTTTGCAAAGTTTTTACCTGATCCTGTTGAGATCCAATAATGCTTTCCAGCTCTTTCAAACGCATCTCTCTTTTTGCAAGATCAGACGTTAATTTATCAATATCACCATCTTGACCTTTCATAATGCCCTGTTGCTCTTGTAGCACCCTTTCCTTTTGCTCAATTTCAGCCTTCAAAGCATCTAACTCCGCCGATCTTGTATCATTAGCTGCCTGACGAGTTTCTAAAAGTTTTCTTTTTTCTAGCAATTCCTGCTCACGCTTGTACAACTCTTGCCTTTTGTTTTCCAGCTCAAAGCTCAAAGCCTCACGATCCTTAATAGAAACCTCTAACTGTTTACGCAATTCCTCCTCATTTTCAATCGTACCAGATTCTATCGTTTTCAAATTACCGTCCAATTCAGCCAACTGTTGTTGCAGTTTACTAATCAGCGTTTCCCGTTCAGTGAGTTGAATTTTCAATTCATCTACAACCATCGTATGTTCTTTGGTTGCCTCTCTCAGATCTGCATACTCAGATTTTAAAGCATCATAAGAAGATTTCAAATCCAAAAATTGCCTCTGTGGAACACAAGAAGACAAAAGGCAAATAATGCCAATTCCGAATGCTATGTTTAATCGTTTATTCATATTCCCAAGATTTGGTTAGTGAAGTTCCCAATTTACAATGGATTTACAATATAAAAAAGCAGAAATCATAAAAACAATGACATGAAAGAATTTATTTGCCGTAGAGACGCAATTTATTGCGTCTCCCCCCATCCATTAGTAAAGTGAAAAAAATAAGTTGAACCAAAATTTACCGAATCGTCGGACCGTGTAGATTTTTTTGATTTACTACGGTTCGACGTCTCGATGGTCCGACATTTCGGCAAAAAAGTCAAGTCGGTCCGACGTTCGGTAGCAGGGCTATCGAGTGTCGAATCAGGTTACTTTTTTAACCGGTCCGCCGGTGCGGAAGGAAATCAGAAAAAAATGATGATAAATTGGTTCAAGTTATTCTTTTCGCTTTACTTAGTAATGAAATTCAAATTGAACTAGCAAAACTTAATAAACAAACCCAAAATGAGTTTTCTATATGGTAAAATTTGAACGAACCAATCAGCCTGAATGGTTATTAAAAGATTGGGTAGAGTGGGGTAAGGATTTTGCCAAAAGTAATAATTGGTCTTGGAGAGTTGGTGATACGAAGTACAAAGAACTAACATCAGCATTAAAAAAATGTACTAAAAATCATTGCTCTTATTGTGATAGTTATCCTATAGGAAAACGTTTCATTAAAGATACAATCGATCACTTTCGTCCAAAAGCCAATTTTCCGTTAATTGCATATCAATGGGAAATATTCCATATGGGCAAGCCAGCACTTGCCCCAAAAGCATAAGTGTTTTTTAAAAAAATTGAAGCATTGTATCATTATAACATTGAAGCATTTTGTTTACATCTTCACCGTCTTCACAACCCTCGTATCTTCCCCTTCAATCTCCAGTGCATAAAAATAAACACCCGAAGGGAATCCAGTTGTAAAAGAAGAATACAGATGACCACCACCATTCAAAACCTCATCGTTAACAATTGTGCCCAAATATTGCCCATTAGCAGCATAAGCACTAATGGTAACCCTTGATTCTGAGTCCAAGCAAAACTGTAACTTTGCCTCTAAGTCATGAAAAGTAGGATAAACATTAAAAGTAGTACCAGCGTTTTCACTTGCTTTTAATTCGATGGTTTGGGTAGTACGACAACCATACTCATCACTTACCTCAACAGTATAAGTACCAAAATCCAAATCAGATCGTGAAGAACCACAATCAATGCAATCATCCCATTTATACCTATAAGAAGGTACACCACCTTCCATTAAAATATTAATATTTCCCAAAGTTGCATCTCCACAAACCCCTGGAGGGAAGCTAGTAAAACTTAATTTCAAAGGTGTATAATCAAGACCAACAGTTATGGTTCTAGTTTCCTCCTTGGTAGTATTATTACTAAGGTTCAACACATTAAAAGTATAGGACCCAGGAGACAAACCTCTAAGGGTATCTCCTTGCTGACCATCAAGTTCTAATGTATGGTTACAAGAGCCTTGATCTTTAAGAATAATAGAACCATTTCCCAAATTATCGCCCTTACAATCAAGAGCAGTATTGCCAATAGATATAGAATAGCCAGCCGTGCAGTCACTACCGTCAAAGCTAAAAATAGGAGCGACACACCCATTTATATCAATAATATCAATATCTAATTCAACACCATCAGGGATAGCTCCTAGATAATAAGTAGATTCAGGAATACCAATTTTATAAAAGAAATCATCTGTATTATTATCTCTAATAGAGTAGGGTGGCGAGCCTCCCGAAATTTCAATCTTCAACATATGAGAATCAGAATCATCCAAAGGGATTTTTTCATAAGTTGCCGAAAGGTTAAAGTCAAGAGAATCTGGACAATAAATGGCTGTAAGATCGCTCTTTACACAATAAAGCTCCCCTGTTATAGAACCATATCCTTGAAGTTCCATATCTGGAAGGGATTTTTTATAAATAAATACCTGAGCCAAATTTCCTTCTTGATAATTGGAAAAACCCTGACATTCATTTAAAGTATAACATTCAATATTTAAATCACCAGCAAGCTCAAAATAGTGTTCTACCAAAGTTTCATCTGTCCATAAATAAGGTGGAAGGTTGACAGAAATATCAAAAACACCTGTTCCTCCTAGTTCATCCTCACATTCTACTTTATACAATAAGGGAATACAATCAACACACAATGACCCACCACAATCCTGACGAAATTCATCACCATCTTGAATGCCATTATTGCAACTCTGTGAAAATCCATCAATAGAAAAAATACCCTGAAGTGCGAATAGATTTATTAGACACAATACCAAAATTATCCTCATAAATTCTTTTTTTGTAAGTTTTCAAAGAAAACGTTAGCAAGAGTGAAAATATTACAAATATCGTTAAATACTGAGTTAAGAGATAGAAACAAGCCAGATTCCTGTTGCTAGAGGCTCTATGTCTAATCAATTTCCGTTGCCTGAGGTTCTAACCAACCCAATCCCCTAAATACCAGAAATAGCCAAAGTTGCTCAAAATAAACAAAGTTGTTCCAAGCTACTCGAAGGGAAATTTAAGGACGGCGAGTATCATCTTCGATCTTGTAGTCTCCCCGCTGTACGCTGCAATGCACTTCATTCATTTTTAATAGTTTAATTCGCTGTAGAGACGCCACGACCGTGTGTCTCAACTTGCTGCTTCGTCGCATATTTCATCTGTTCGAATGAATGAAATACATTTCCACTCGCATCGTATGTTAGCGGAATGAAAATATATGGAGCAAATGTCATTAAAAAAGTGAAAAAGGTTAATTTAAAGTGAGAATAGTAAAAAGGTCCTTCTCGCATTGGTACAACGATACC